>Ga0209272_10000117_pt1 | contig 98470 bp, 78 predicted proteins | sample tdDd002_FD_187125 | JGI IMG/M metagenome (GOLD analysis project Ga0209272, IMG submission 187125) | Marine sediment microbial communities from the Atlantic coast under amendment with organic carbon and nitrate - tdDd00.2 (SPAdes)... | ecosystem: Environmental > Aquatic > Marine > Coastal >...
TTTTCAGGTTCGTCAATTAAATAAATATCCTTTTCTTCTACTAACTCTCTATGTAAGAGAATCATCGAAGACTCTCCATTAGATGGACTATATATAGTTCTATTAAGGGTAAAGTGTTTATATTTTAAAAGTAAATCACTAAGTGAATTAATAGTTCCAATATTTTCTATTTCATTTAATTCCGAAATTTTAGTAAACAACTCATTTGAGTAAATATGTTTTGAAATAGAGACAATGGCATTGGCAAAATCTTTTTGAGGAGTTTTATAAACATTTTTAACAGGTGAGTAGTCTCCATTTGAAAAAACGCCATTATGAAAAACCAAATTAGTTTTACATATTAATTCCCCTTTCTCACCAAGACTTCCTGCATATTCCTCAATCGCATTTATAGGTTGGTTTATTATCTTGATAATCTTTTTAGAAGCTCTTTCTATCTTTATACGGTTTCTTGAATATTCTAAGAAACCTGTTTTTGTCGGTTTTGGTGGCTGATTGGTTTTTTTTGCGATTTCATTATTAACGCAAGAAATGATACCATTTAGCAGTTTTATACTTTTGTTCTCTATAAAATTTTGTTCAGCCCCATTTTTTAGCTGTATAAGTATTTTCTCTAATATTTCTCCCAGCTCTTTAATTAATTCAACATCAACATATTTAGAAATTTCAGAATTTTCTTCTAAATACTCTTTAAAGGATTTGAAGTTGTCAAGAATTTCAGATATTTCTTTAAGAATTCTTTCAGATTGAGCTTCATCTTCTTGAGTAATATTTTTTATTTTTAGCTTCTGTGATATTTTATTAGTCTCCTGAAATGAAAAGTGTAAGTCATATTTATTTAATGTTGTTACTTTTTCTTCAGTAACTTCTTTAAGAAATTTTATCTCATTTATACACTCATCTAAGCCAAAATCAGATGCATTGCAGTTGAATGAGTTACCTTTAATGTCAAAGACTGCATTTAAATGATTATCATTAGATTTATATACTGAAGTTTTATGCCCTTTACTGTTGTAATGTTTTGAAAGAGACTCTAAGATATCGGTTTTCCCTGTCCCTTTGCTTCCAAAAAGGATATTTATATCGGAATAAATATCTAAGACTACTTTTTCAAAAGGTTCACTTACAAATGGGGTTAATTCAATGCTTTCTTTAGATTTTTTGTCTAAAATCGTGTTTATAGTTGCTTCATCTTTTTCAAGTAGTAGGCAAAATTGTTCAAAACTCTGAACAGGAAGCCTTAATTCAGGTAAACCTTTTGATTGTTCTACATAGTCATCCCAATTTTGAACATCTGAACCATAAATAGAATTATGTCCGTGACTTATATAAATTCCAGCTGAGATTGAATTAGTAGCTTCTTTTAAAATACGTTTAGGATTTGAAACTAAATCAATTAGAATTTCAATTTCTTTGTCTCCTAAATTTGGCTTTTTAACGAAATAGTGTGCAATATAAATACAATCTAATGAGTCAAATTTTTCCACTATTTGTTTTAATGAAACCGTAAAAGTATCTGTATTTTCGCCTTCTAGTATTTCATTAACTGCATTTTCAAAGTCTTTATAATTTTTTGGATTACAAATAACTATAAGATGAGACCTTTTTCCTTCTTCAAAAACATCAAGTTCAATTCCAGGCCATATTTGACAATGACTTGCAACTCCATCTCTAAATTCCTCATATTGATTTGAATCAAAATGATTGTGGTTTGTAATTGCTAAAATATTTACATCAGTATCTCTGAGTATTTCTACAAACTTCTCTGTTTCGATGTTTCTAGTTGGTGCATCACCAGACTTTACTTTTCTTGTATGTACATGAATGTCAATTTTCATCTTGAAGTTTTTCTATATTGGGCACAACTAATTTATAAAAACACAATTGTTGTTATTTCTCTTGTATCATTTGAAAACTTGTTGTTAGCACGCCCATAGGGGTGGGTAACAAAAGGTATTGTGAAGATCTGAAATTAGTCATTATCCAGCAAAAACTATCCACTACCTCCAATTAATTATGATTAAGATATTAACAGGCAACAAATAAAAACAGGCTTTCCAGCATTAACAGGCTATTGCACATATTAAAGAGGTGAAGTTCTCATTATATGTAAACAGGGAGCAAATAAGCAGACTAGGCAAATGAGATTCATTATTTCAAGTATATAAAGGTAAGAACAGAGAGGGGTGATCCTTTTCAGACCAGCAAAATAAGTCGTAAAAACGTGGCTTCGTTTTTTTTGAAAATAAGTGAAGTCGTTTTTTAATTTATTGATTTTTAAGCTTAAAAAGCTAGTCTTTTTTCCGGGAGATGACTTTTACTCCTAAAAAATGAAGTCGTAAAATAAAAACAAGCCTTTTTTTAAAAAAAAAGCTTCTCATTTTTCAAATTGCTCATTGCTTACAAAACAAAAGCCCCAAACGACAAAAAGTACTGCTTTTCTACAAGAAAAAAGCTTGTCTGTATTTATATTGCTCATCAAATCTCCTATTAAATGCATTGATGCAATAAATTGTGTTCTTGTCTGACAAAAACAGAATCACAGGGATAATATAACACTTAGAACACCGCACAAAAACACTTCAAAACACAAGACTCTACTGAAAATAATACACAACAAAACCATCACACACAATCATCACAAATTGCACACAAGCATAAAACAGAAGCTATAATACAGAGCATTACACAATCAAACAACAAACACCACAACAAGCCTTACTTTACAGTAGCTCCAGAAACAAAACACAACTATTAACTATAATTTATTCTAAACCTGATGTTTATATAAATATTTTTTTCTAAATTGAATGGTGATTTTAATCGTCATATTTAACCAAAACACATGAAATCATGATACAGGAAATCTTTTCTTATTGTTCACCAAGTGAAATTAACGATTGTGTCACGGACAGTCTTGCTATCCTAATAAAAGATGATTGGACAAAGCAGGCTTATTTTAACAGCTCTATTCAAGAAGTAGCTGAGGAAAACAAAAAGCTGTCCTTATCAATTGGGACGGTTCGTAGTTCAAAATTTGCCGAACTTTTAGAAAACGACGACAGTACACGCGATCGTTTACTTACGGGTTTAACTCAGGTAACCAAAGCAAGCATGCTGCGAAAAGATAGCCTTGTCGCTGAAAGCGCCACTGAGGTATACCGGGTGATAAAGGCACATGGCTTAGATTTAAAGCATAAAAGCTATCAGAGTGAAAGTGCAGGTATTGACTCTTTGGCTAACGAACTGAATACAGACAGGATGAAAGCCCATTTGGATGCTTTACCTGAAAGTAAGGCGTTTTTAATGGAGCTCATTCCTGTCAATGAACAATTCAAAAGTCATTTTGACCAAAAGATGGCGCATAAAGCTGAAATAGAAAAGTTGAACTCCCCTACTGTTCAGAAGAAATTGGTTCGTGAACTATTCAATAAAAAAGTCGTTCGCTTCATCAATATGATGTCTGATGTTGATCCTGAAAGATTTTCGCCTGTCACAAAAAAACTAGCTCCCTATACCGAGAAAATTAACATGATAGCTAAATCGCGAAAAAGCAGAAAGGAACAGGAACCAACTGCCGAGCCTGAGACTAATTAGTCTATCCATCTACTTACAAAACAAACAACAACAAAGCCACGGAAACAGTTCCCGCGGCTGAAATACAAGAAGAGAATAATTAGTTCGGTTTGTTTATATTATGTTCTCCCCGGATCGTCATGGTTCGGGGATTTTTTTTGTCTCCCCACCCCTACTTTCTCCTCCCATCCCAGTTTTGGGATCTGGAGGAGTACCCGCAGGGGGAGGTGGTTTTAGAACTTTCTTTTTTCACAAAATATTAGAATTGAAATTGTTTTTAAAACCACCCCGTCTCATTTTTCTCGTTCCTCGCCAAATGATCCACCCTTTCTCCTCCTTATTTTCAAGGAGGAGTACCCGAACTTGTGAGGGGGAGGTGGTTAAAAAAAGTAAGGAGGGGAAATTAAATACTGTATAGTGGGGAAATTTTAAACCTGTGGTATTAGAGCTGATTGCTATAAAAAAGTGCTTTTTGAGTTCTAATTGCTTCTATAATCTCACTTAAGAACTCATAGACATACCTGTTCTCAAACCTCAGAATTGTGCAACTTAATTCTTGTAAGATTCTATCACGTTTTTCGTCTCTTTCTTCTGATAAATAATTATCGTGTGCAGCACCATCCAATTCTATGATCAATCTGATTTCAGGACAATAAAAATCAACAATATAATTGGAAATTGAATGTTGTCTTCTAAATTTCAAATCTTCCACCTGTCGATCTTTTATATGCTTCCATAATGTCGATTCAGCAGCCGTAGAGCGTCTTCGGAGTTTCTTTCTGTACCCAATTAGATTGGTTTGGTTGTGAATCTTCTTCATGATAAACATTTCATCTCTCAATTTACAGAAAAATGAAAATTAAAACACCATATCCTGCATATGATTTCTCCTCCTTACTTTTAAGGAGGAGTACACGAACTTGTGAGGGGGAGGTGGTTTTAGACCTTTCTTTTTTCCACAAAACTTTGAACTGGAAATATTTTTGAAAACCACCCCGTCTCATTTTTCTCGTTCCTCGCCAAATGATCCACCCCTCCTTAAAAGTAAGAGCATGATGGCAGAAATATCATGTTTATGCGATCATCAGCGAGTTCTAGGGGAGACAATAAAAAACAAATGTCCAAAAATTAAAAAAAGGAGATTCCCATCTCCTTTATTAATTGAAAAATTTAGTTCTTTGTTTCCTTTATCTGAAGTTCCATTCCTAATTGCATATAGAAACCTAAATTGTCTTCAATTACCCACAGTTTTTTAATTTTTCCATCAACAATTGTAATTTCATATACTGCTGCCTTTAAAACCTGATTATTTGTTGCTGGAATTCCTTCATATTCGACTTCATGTGTTCCACTTTGCATGACTCTAGCTATTACTTTATTGTTCTTGGCTAACATATGTTCAACATCGTGTTTCCAGTCAGGGAAGGAGGTATAATGTGCTTTTATAGCTTGAACTAACTCAACAACACCGAAAGGTTCAGTTATTCCAGGTGCAGTTAGGTTAAAATCTGTTGTAAGCAATTCTTTTACTTTAAGGGTATCTACCTTGTCTATAGCTTCAAACACCTGGGTTATTATTATCTTATTGTTTGATTCTACTTCCAAATCACTTCTGAATTTTTCTAATTCTGATGAAATAACGCCTTTTTGACATGCTATTGCAGTGAGAATTAATACAACGACAATAAATATTTTTTTCATGACGGTAAATTTTTGGAGATGTATTATTCCCCTGTGATATATGTTGAAATTAAAAACCATTGAAAAAAATTACATAAAGATAAGGCGGCGCTTGCCTCCCATCAATAATGTCGAACGAATCATGTTATTTCTTCATTTCTTTCATTTGAAGAACCATACCAAGTTGTGTCATCATACCGAGTTCATCTAAAATTTCCCATTCCTCAGCAATTTTTCCATCTACCAATCGAAAAATAGTAAACACACTTACGCTGATCTTATTTCCAGTAGGTGGTAATCCATCAAGCTCTCCTTTATGAATGCCATATATTTGGGTATGACTCATAACTAAATCACCTTCAGCAATTAACTCTTTAATCTCTATACGAGAATCATGCATTGCTGATAAATAACTGTTATATACTTGTTTATACTCTTCAATTCCATTCATTTCCATGGAAGTTCCATGATAAACCACATCTTGAGTTTGAAGTTCATCCAAAACTTCAAGGCGTCTTTCATTCCATTTACCCTCCCAATAACGTTGAACGACTAATTTATTCTGTTTTTCAAGCGCTACTTCTGTCTTAAATTTTTCCAGTTCTACTATTGTTGCTCTGTTTTGACAAGATGCCACAGCAATCATTAAAATAATAACTATTAATAATTTCTTCATAACGGTAAATTTTTGGTATGACATATAAGTTACGAAATAACAGCATGAATTAAAACGAGTTAAGATCAGAAACAACAATACATTTCTGAAAATTTGACTCCCTGCAATTCACCATATCAACCTGTACCCACATCTCTTATCGAAAGTGGCGGCCAAACAGACGAGACCATTTATTCCCTTTCCTTTTGCCTGAAATCAGGAAGATATTTACATTAACAGGTAATATGAAACAGCCCGATACAGGGCTCGTCACAATTATTATACGCTTGAACGGCCTGGGGCGTATATGCCAAAACCAGCGAGACTTTTTTTTCACCAAACATTTTTTTTGCTTCAGCTGATAAATGCAGTTGCCCATATTGCCCGCAACCAATAATTATTTTTGCCACACCCTCCTCATAAATAAATTCTGCTTCCTGAATTGAAAGCGTATGTGAGGTTCCGTACACCGCTTTCGAAAGTTTCTTTTTCCTTTTTTCAATCTGTCCGTCAGAGCGGATTAAAAGATCATGATCGTAAGACTGATGCTCAACAGTAATTGAACCAAACGAAGAATCTGAGATAAATGGTTTCATAACTTCCTTTTTTATTAATTTAAAACACCCTCGATAAACTCTAAATAACCGGAATATTACTTTGGTATTAAGGAAAAAAAGCTAATTCCATATCACCACATTAGATCTTATAGCCACATCAGATATAGCATGATGACTTAAGCTAAAAAAGCCTGCATTTCTTCAGAGAAGCTTTTGCCTACTTTTCCAGGAGAGTTGGAGATGGCGAGTCACTAGTGAAACTCAGGGCCACGATTAACCATTCATTATTGATCTGCTTCCATACCGCTAAATACTTACCCATATCTAACAGATCGCCTTTGGGATCAGCAAAAACCATACGGTTAATGCCGTATTCATAAGCAAGATCACCACTTTGGGACACTTCAAGTATAGTGGTCGTTCCCGAGAAATCTTTGACTTGTCCACCCTCGAAGAACTGTCTATATAGATTGGATAGTGCTTCTTTACCCTGAACCTGTGGAATGCCAGCGGACTGAATAACCGCTTCATCCGCAAAAAAGGCGACTGCCCCCTTGATGTCTTGTGCAGCCTCGGCGGCCACAACAGCTTCGCTTCGGGCTCGCAAATCTAACATGTCTTGATTCATAATAACCTCCTGTAATTTGAATAATATTTATCCTACTATCGATATCAAAGTAAAATTAAAGCGTATTACTCAGGATGTCAATGAATTCACATTTTATTAATGCAATTAATCTTAGGCTAAGCATTGCGGATATCCCTATAAAATCTTAAATTAAAATGTTTTTTAATTGTGTTGAATCTTGATTTTATGCTTAAAAAGGCTCTCATTCCCCTCTTTTTATTTCTCTCTGTTAATGGCATACTGGCTCAAAACAGTATGGATTCAAGGCAGTATGACTGGAATCCCGGCATTAAAGGATTCGGACTGGTTCGAGGGCTTGAAGTATCCTACCATTCAAATTCAAGTTTTGACCTGACTTCAACTTCCGATTTTTATGGTGATAGTAAAGCTAAGATCAGCCACAACAGGATTTTTAAAACAAAGCTGAAGTTTCCGATTTTCTTAAAATCCAAAGTGAAAATTACCGGAGGATTTGAATACAGCGATGAAGAATTCCACTTTGATGATAATGAATATACCCCCTACCCGCTTTACAAAAGTTTAAATGACAAAAACCTTAAAAGTATCGGTGGCAGTCTTTATATGATTGCTCAATTGCGCCGAAATATGTTTTTCATGTTGCGGTTTAATGCCAAATTAAAAGGTGACTACTGGAAAGAGCATATTGGAAATGTAAGCAAATACACCTTCCTGAAAATGGAAATTTCTCCCATAGTTGGATGGAAAGTCAATGAAAACAAATCCTGGGGACTTGGTGTGGCTTATTCCTATACCTTTGGGGATCCTTTAATATTCCCGCTTGTATTGTATAATCATAAATTCGCCGAAAAATGGGGTATCGAAGCCCTATTCCCTGCCAGGATAAAACTTAGGTATCAGGCTTCTGAGCTTTGTTATATAAATGCCAAAGCCCGATTGCAGGGTGGCAGCTACAGTATTCATTTCGATGACCCTTTACTTGGTGATTTTAAGACTCTGGAACTGAGGCGATCCGATGTGAATTTTTCAATGGAACTAGAGAAAGGCATTACGGATTGGTTGTGGTTGTCGCTGGAGGGCGGATACAGAACCAATATCAATTTTGATGTCACCAACAAAAATCACCCCTTTAGTCTATCGGGAAGTAAACTCACCAGTGAAAACAATACGATCGATTCTTATGCGTCAGGAGGCCTGTTCTTCAATCTTTCTTTATTTATTGTCCCTTCAAAAAAACTCCTGGAGAAAGTTGGCTTGCGATAATACTGTAGATATTTTATCAAACTGAATCATTGTCTTATCTAGATTTTTGGTTGTGGTATGGCGTAAGTCCTATTTCATCAACAATCTTCAGAAAGCGAGGATCATCACGAAGGATATCAAAATCAGGATGGGTGGCAATCAGGTTGAAATAAACATAGAGTCGCCATTGGTGTTCCATATTCTTTTGAAGCCAGGAAACAGCTTCTTCCCGGTTTCCCAGAATGGCATTCCACCAGGCAATATAAAAAGGATGCCCATTTAGTCCCTGAACCGGTACCGGTTTGTTTTTATTTACATCAATCATCCATGAAAAAAGACCGGGGATGCCTGATTTATTATATGCCTCCCTAATTTCACCTTCATGTATTTCTGCTCCAGGAAAGGGTTTGATAATGGTCTGTAGCATCTGCACAGTATTTTCCCCTTCACCCAATTTTGCATAGTTGAGAAAAAATAACCATTCGTTATCATTAAAGCCAGGCTTTAGATCTTGCGCCAAAAGACAAGCTTCGATTCCCTGCTCATATTTTTCTTCAAAATAGTATATCCAGGCATTTAAGGTTTGAACAACCCAAAAATAGGGCTCCAATTCCACGGCCCGGTTCATGTGATAACGAGCATCCTTAATTGGCCCCGTTATCATTAAATACTGAGCATACCATTGGTGTGCAGTTGCGAAATATGGGTTTAAGCGGATAGAAGTCTCTAACTCCCTTCCCCCCTGCTTAAATCTCCGTTGCCCCCAAACATAGAAAGCCCCAAGTACCGCATGTGCTTCCGCACATTCCTGATCAATTTCCAATGCCTTTAGACATAATTCTCTTGCTTTGGGAAATCCCTCATTCATAGGCAGCCAGCCCCAGGCTGAGAGATTAAACCAAGCATTGGCAAGGCCAGCATAGGCTTTAGCAAAGTTTTCATCTTCAGAAATAGCCTTTTCATAATACTGAATACAGTTAGCAACATCCAGTCTGTCAAAGTCAAAACGTTGTTCACTATTGGCTTTATGAAGTAAGAAACGACCTTGTAAATAATAATCGTAAGCTTTGGCATTATGAGTAGGTATTTTCTCAATCTGTCTGATCTCATTATCAGAAAGAACAGCTTTCACTTTGGAAGCAACCTGTAAGGCAATCTGAGCCTGAACACCAATGATATCATCCGGTCCCCTATCGAAATAAGTGGACCATAAATGATCATCACGATAAGCATCGATGAGCTGAACGCTTATTCGGATTTTCTCGTCATACATGCGCACACTGCCTTCAAGCACATATTTGACATCCAACTCGCGGGCAATCTCACGAGCCGAATGACTATTTTCCTGAAAACGATCTGCCGAAGTACGTGAAACGACTCGCATCGAAGTTATCCAGTATAAATCATTCAAAATATCTTCCCTTATACCATCAGCAAAGTATTGATTATTTATATTATCGCTGAGATTTTTAAAGGGCAGCACAACTATCGACAATTGCTTATCCTTTTGACTTAAATTATTTTGGAAAAAACTAGCGTGTACAAAAACGAAATAAGAGAACCAGCTAAGTGCAACGACAAGCAAAATAATTGCGGACGTCAGGAACACTTTTTTGCTAGTTAACTTTTTACCTATGATGTTTGATATTTGGAATTTGTTCGGAAAATGTTTTGACTCTGCAGTCCTTTTCCTGAGCTCACCCGGGGATATAGAAAAGTGCTTTTTAAATACTTTATTGAAATAACTGGGACTACTAAACCCTACCTTATACGCAATTTCTGAGACTGTTACTAAATCATATTCTAAAAGTCTTTTAGCTTCTAACAACCTTTTTTCAGTTATCAACTCACTGGCAGATTTACCAATAAGCTTAATAAGTTTTCTATGCAACATCGATCGACTAATTCCCGCTTCACTAGCCAGATTTTCCACCGAAAATTGTTCGTTATCAATATTATCATCTATAATCTGATTGATAACCTCAAGAAATTTATCATTCGATAACAAGTTCTCTTTCATGAGTATCTATTTGTCACAAATCGCTTTATAACTAAAATCACAATTAAATTATTAAGTTACATCAAAATTTAACTATCATCATCAAATGTCAACTGGAAATTTTGACAATTATCAAACCTGAAGTTTTAATCCATCACTCATCCCCTCAAGCTCCTCTCTTCTTACAATAGGCTTTAGTTTATTTGTAGGAGGCAAGAGCATTGTATCCAATTTTTGAAGAAAGTTCGTTACTGCACCTAATCAAATACAGCATAGGCTTGCTTTTAGGAGGAGTATCTGCAGGGGAGGTGGTTTCAGACTATTCTCTTTTCTTCGACACATCTGGGTGCTGCTGATTTTAAAACCACGCCGTCAAGCAAAACATACCACCCTTTCTCCTCCTTAAAAGCAAGGAGGGGAAATTTATAAAGTCAGGGCATGACGGCAGTAATACCATGTTTCTGCTGTGATCTGCGGGAAACAAAGACAAAAACACCTCATCCTGGCCCTCTCCTCGAGGAGAGGGAAAAACAAGTCTAAAGCTAAACTTCGAACTATTTAATGGCGATGCCCCTAATCTGGGGAATGATGGGAACTATGGGTGAATACAAATTATAGGTTTCGATACGCAGATCAGAAAAGCCCGCAGATTCGATTACAGGCTGAATATCCCGATTGGTATGACAGCCTTCGAAACAGTAGTGCCAGGGTTTGTGAAGCAGGTTTTGAATGCCTGAGAGAAAGCTACCTTCCCTTGCCCCGACATGCTCAATAAAAACGAATTTGCCCGAAGGTTTCAAGATTCTTTTTATCTGTAGCAGGCATTCCTGCAAATCGTTCACCGTACAAAGCACAAGTGTGCTGACAACAAACTCACAGGAATTATCGGCTAAATCGATAGCCTCCCCCACAAGAGATTTTATCTCAAGGTAGATGCCATACTTGTCAGCCGTTTTCCTGAGGTTCTCATGCATATGGATATTGGGTTCAACTGCAATCAGATGAGTCCCCTTTTTAAGGTAGCGCATGTTCTCTCCTGTACCTGATCCAATCTCAACAACCGTCTGCGGATGATCCTGAAACAACATGGCTTTAGTCTCCCCAAACTTCTTGTCCATATAGGCTGACATGACCTTAAGTAGCCATGAATTAATGGGACCGCGAATGGCATTATTTTTAAACTGATTCTCCATGTGTAACGAGCTGTTTTGTAAACCTGTTTTCCTCTTCGGTTTCCAAAAGTAAGAAAAAAGGGCTTGCATATCTGAGGGTCTCACTTTTTAGTTCCCGAGAATCGGGATCAGCAAACTTTGAGGATTTTAAACATAGTCATACCCTGACATTTACAGCACTCACATAGTCAGGGCATGACGGCAGAAATATCATGCTTCTGCGATTATCAGCGAGTTCTGCGGGAAACAAGAAAAACACCTCAGCCTGGCCCTATTCACCGGGACTCGATTTCCAGATGTGAAGCAACAGGTTCTGTTCAGTTGGATATTAATAACCGGAATTAACACTTTTTAATTCTCTTAGAGTAAACTCATTGCGAGCATGATACACATTGATGTAACTATATGCAACACATGTAACTTATTGATTATTCGACATATCCCACATACTTTTGCAATGAAATAAAACTTTAATTCTCATTACAAATAAACTTCCCAGAAGTAAGAATGATTAGAAAAATAGTTATCACGGGACTCACACTACTCTTGTTTACAGGTATGAGTGCAGGTCAAAATAAAACAAGTCAGATGAATCAATCAACAGAAGTAAAAGAGCAGGTTTACCCCAAAACATTTTCCCATATTGGAATTACAGTACCAGATCTGGATAAAGCAGTTAAATTCTATACCGAAGTGATGGGATTTTATATCATCATGCCACCTACTGAGGTAAAAGAAGAGAATGAAACGGCTATCGGTAAAATGTGTATCGACGTTTTTGGGGAAGACTGGGGCATTTTCAGAATTGCCCACTTATCTACGGGTGATCGAATTGGAATTGAGCTGTTTGAATTTAAAGAAAGTCAGGATTTGAAACCTAAGTTTGAACCTTTCCGTACAGGGCTGTTTCATTTTTCTGTTCAAGATCCTGATGTCGAAGGTTTAGTTAAGAAGATTGTTGCTGCAGGAGGAAAACAGCGTATGCCCATACGCGAGTATTACCCGGGTGATAAACCCTATCGTATGTGTTATGTGGAAGATCCTTTTGGGACAGTCTTCGAAATCTATTCTCACTCCTACGAGTTACACTATTCCGAAGGCGCATATAAGTGATGCTCTCTTGCAAAATCCTGACCCCATTTATCCATTTCAAGGATGATGGGGATCAGCGATTTCCCACTATCGGTCAAGGCATACTCCACTTTAGGAGGACTTACCGGATAGACGGTTCGTTTAACTAAGCCATCCTTTTCCAGTCCCCTTATCGAATAGGTAAACATTCTATTCGAGATGTCAGTAATGCTTTTTTGCAACTCCCCTGATCTCATAGCCCCGTCTTTGAGGTGAAAAATAATCAGACTCTTATATTTGTCACCTACCAATTGTAATACAAAGGCCAAAGAACAATAGTAGTCTTTCCCATTATAGCTGATCTTCTCTGATTCAGGTTCTGTTTCCATTCTTTATTATTTGTTGCAAATGTACAACATTTATTATGGCTTGATTTTTTTTATATAGTATAATGTGCTCCTAAGCAACACCCCTTGAATCCAGAACATTATCAAGTGTTTGATTCGCATTTTAGAATATTGAAAAGCTATCTCAAGTCCAGACGAACCAATTTATGGAAATTAAAGGGGAGTCAAACTATTGTAAAAGTATTTTGATAGTACAAATCCATCCTGACATTAACATCACGCCTATAGTCAGAGCTTGACGGCAGTCATAACATGTATCTGCGGGAGACAACAAAACATCAGCCCACCATTAATAAGTTTCTCCTCCTTACTTTCAAGGAGGAGTACCCGAACTGGAGAGGGGGAGGTGGTTTTAGAACTTTCTTTTTTCGATACATTTTGCTACCCAAGATGATTTAGTCATATCATAGTTCTTCGATTATCAGCGAGTTCTGCGGGAGACAACAAAAACATTGAGCTGGAAAATAATTTTAAAAACCACCCCGTCTCATTTTAAAAGTCAGAGCTGACAAAAACTGGCATTTGTATGACAAAATAAAAGGGCATCCAAAACGGAATGCCCTTCTCAAAATAATATTAAATCAATCAACTTAATCAAAATAAATCGTCGTATCCGGCAATTTTAGCTGGAGTGCATCAATATCATCTTGGGACAAAAATACACCACTTATAAATAATTCAACCAGCTGGGTATGATTTTCCAATAAAGAAAGATCGTTACAATTTGTATTTCTCAAAATTAAGTGTGTCAAACCAGTAAGTGATTCCAAACCATCTAATACCGTAGCACCTGTTCCAGCCAAAAATAACTGCTTTAAATTAGTTAACCCTCTTAAAAACTCATAACCATTATTATAAACCTGATCCGTATAAACGTAACTCATAGAAAAAAATTCAAGCTTCTGAAGACTCTCAAATGAAGGAAACACTTCAATTGGGTTATTACTTACCCAAAGATATTCCAATTCAACAAGATTAGTTAGCACAGAAATATCAGCAATTTTATTCCACGTTAGTCCAAGATTAACAATTGTAGTCATAGTCTCGAGTACTGAAATATCCTCAATTTCATTAGTACCCAACCACAACACTTCCAAATTACTCAATTCTGACAATTGGATAATTGAACTAATTTTATTGGTTGTAAGGTCTAAATGCTTTAAGCTTTTCAAGTTTTCAATACCACTAAGGTCAGTGATATTTTTATCGATCGCCTCAAGCTTAATTATCTCTTCTACCTCTCTAAGATAAATATACCCTTCTGATTCTCCTGAGTATCTCATCGCATCTCTTACAGCTTGTTCCAAGTTAGAATCAACAATATCGATAGGTAAAACAATACTTACTGTATAGGTCGTTTGATAATCCTGATTTTGTGCGGTTACCGTATATTCAACTGGGTTTGAGAAATCCTGAGCTTCATGAAGTGCAGGAACAATTGAAGCTTCTTCCGACATTTCTAGTGATGGAACCAGACTGCTTATATCCACACCCTTTTCAGCATAAATCAAAATCGTCTTACTCTCTTCGTCAATAATCGTTTCACGATACTGCTCTTCAATACCAAAGGATGAAATCTTGCACTCGGTATTATCAAGCATTTTCACAGTAACTTCATAAGTCTTTACTTGTCCATCATGCGCTGTTACAGTATAGTTTACAGCTTCTGAAAAATCAGTAACAATACCTATTTCAGGCAAAATTGTAGCATCTGAAGAGATTTCAACAGTAGGCACTAATTCTGTAACATCTGTACCATAAACAACTTCTGCATAAATTGTCTCTCCATCTATTACGGCTACTACAGGTGGGTCTAGTTCATTAAAATCAAAACTCAAAATATCTCGCTCTGTATTTTTTATAACTTCTACTTCAACAGTATAGGTTTGAGTTTGACCATCCTCTGCAGTTACTGTATAGGTTACTGGATTAGAAAAATCCTGTTTCAAACTTACACTTGGGGATATCGACGCTTTGTCAGATATATCAATAGAAGCAGCCATTTGGTGTACATCAGTACCATAAGGAACCACTAAGTGAATAGAATTTCCACTTATCTCTGCATGTACATTAGGATTAAGTTGATTGAAAGAGAAAGCTAAAATTGCCATTTCAGAAGATTTACTCTCTTCCTTATCACATCCAAGAATTGCAATGGTAAATAATAAAAATAACAGAATAGAAAAATGATTCTTTTTGTTCATAATTGAGTAGTTGAGTTAGTTGGTAACTATCCGCATTAGAAGAATACGTTTAAATTTTACAGCAAATGGTTTTGGTGGGTTTTCTGGTCGCAATTCCTTTTCCACGACATAATAATGAAATTTCAATCGCCAAATATATGAAAAAACAGAGGTTTGAAATCAACGTTTACTGTAGTTCATATTCATTCTTACATCGAATCTCAATCTCCTGAAAATGAACCAAAATTTGACACATAAAAAAAAAGGACAAACCTTTCGGAATGCCCTTTTCAAATATTAATATAGAAGATATCTACTTTTCTAATTTCTTTACCGATTCACTTGCAGCCTCAATCATTGGTTGAGTAGACAGCTTACTGCCTGTAGCCTCTACCATCCATTGGTTAGGTGTTAAACGTCCCTGCTTAAAGATTCTGTCAACCTCGTTAGGGAAGCTTTTGCCTTTAAGTTGCTGTTCAAGTTGAAACTCAATAACATTACCAAAAGCATAGTTCGATAAGTATAAGGGACTATTTAGCATATGTGAGTAAACAGCCAAAATAGTCTGATCTTTCATACCATATACAGGCGCATAGAACTCATTCCAAATTTCTTTGGCAATTCGCATAGTCGCATCACGAAGCTGAGCAGCATTTGCCTCAGGGTTTGCATACAACCACTTCCAAACGCGGATATCCAGCACAGAAACCCCCATAATTTCGTATGCACTCCAGAATAAGTCTAGCTTCTTCAAAGCATCCTTTTGAGCCGATTCAACATTTCTATCCAAAAGTAACATGTCTCTCTTTTGGAAAATGAAAGCTAAAGCCTCTGTAAAAGCAGTATTTGGCACACCATTCATTATGAAATTATCAACATCGTATAAAGAAATTGTTTGCTCAACATTGTGTCCAAACTCGTGAATCGCAATATTGTAGCCTTTATAATCCATTCCTTTAGCACCAATACGGGTACGTAAATGTGCTTTTTGTCCTTTTTTCGCGCCACCCCAAGCATGTCCTGAACCTCTTGCTGGATCAACAGCAATATGGTCGGCAAGGAATTTAGCTCTGTCTTTTCCATAACCTAATTTTTCCAATAGGTTAGAAAGGTCAGCTTCTAAAGCAGCGGCATTAGGGTACAGTTTTCGAGTCTGAGCGTCAAGCTTCGACTCATCCATACCACTACGAGCTTTAAAACCATCGTACCAAATATCAAATGGTTCTAAATCACGTCCCAATCTCTTTTTAATAAGTTTTCCAACTTTTTGAGTTTCTTCCGATCTTAAGAAATCAGTAAAGATCTTCTCAGTGTTTTCATGCGAAATCTCCTTTGCACCTGCATACTGTCTTTTAATAAAAGTATTCTGATCAGGATAATATGGATCAATCGCCTTATTGGCATGGAAATTATTTAAAATTTGCTGGTATCTCTCATTTGGCTCAGGAGTAGACTCAATAGTTTTACCATTCTGGTAAACCACATTTGCATATGGATCCCACTCAAAATCACCACTATTAATGACCATTTCTGGTATTTCCTGAGAAATAATACGCTGCATAACCTGATAAATAATCTTTTGCTTCTCAAGTCCATCTTTAGAATTAGCATAGTTAGCCTTAATCTCATCGCGTAAGTTCCAGTGCGAAAGAAGCACCTTATCCTCTGGGAAGAAACGCTTACCAGCTTCATCAGTTAAATGACCAACAAAAATGTTGTAATCAGCAATATAAACATCCGATCCTGCAGCTGCTTTACCCGCATTTTGCAATAGCTCCGCTGGAACTCTTGCAGTAAAATAGTCACCTAAACGAGCATAAGCCCATTCCTGACGATTCCATTTTCCTGCCAAAGCTTCTTTCTCTTCAAGACTAAAAGGAGGAAAGTTTAATGCAATAATGAATGCAATTTTATTTTTGTAAAAATCATCTTGCCAATGCGCACCAACGCTATAAGCACCAAAATGATTATCAATAGCATGCTGCTCAAAGGTGTTCAAATGAACAGGCTCTAATAAATCGAGAGTGATCTTATTAAAATGCCCTGTAATGATCTCGATATTACGCGATATTTTATTGAATACCAACTCGCGTTCATCCTGACTTGCAACGTAGTTTTCCTTACAAAAAGCTGTAAAAGCTTCTTCTGAGCCATCGCTTTCGACCCAAAGGTTGGCAGCGTGTTTTACACCTCTTGTCAGTAGGCTCTCATCAGCATTGGGGTATTTTAGCTTTATAGCATCAACAGTCGTCTGAATGGTCGTTTTGTTGATGTTCGATTCTTGAGTGCTTTTCGTTTCAGTCTTGATTTCGCTTGGCTGACAAGCTGCGAAAAAAAGTGCTGTGCACACAAACAGGAATAGTTTTTTCATTGTATTTAGATTAGTCGCTCCTAAGAGCAGGTTGTTTTTGATTATCCCGATAAAGATAGGTTTTTCTTTGGAGATGAAATATGATAGAAAACAGGAGTGATGTAAAAATTGAGACGCGGATCAAATATGATTACTTATGATTTAGCAGTGATGATTCTTTACCCGCAATGAGTGATGAGTGATGAGTGATTAATAATTAGTAATGATTAAAAAGTAGAATTGAGAGTTAGATCACATATGATTTATGTGTGGTGATTCTTTACTTGTATTCATACAAAATCATATTTAATCAGCGTCTAAATCAAAATATTCAGAACAGGGATTGCACATTATTAATCATTCATTGTTAATTACTAATCTACAATCACGCCTGCAAGTCCCAGTTCCTCCGCAATGCCTTGCATGGCTGTCAGGGTTCCCTCAATCAGTTCGCCACGTTCCAGGCCTAACATCTCTGCCCCTTTGGCTATTGTTTCACGATGACAACCCGCGGCAAAATTCTTCGTTTTCCAGGTTCTCTTAACCGATTTCACCTTTACATCCATTATCGATTTCGATGGACGTACCAGGGCTGTGGCGGTGATTAATCCAGTCAATTCATCAATGGCATAGAGGGTTTTTTCTAACAGTGAAATGGGCTCCACCTCGGTGCAAGATCCGAAGGCATGCGATTCAACGGCTCGAATATAGTCTTCCGGCCAGTTGGCCTCCACAAGGATCTCCCTGGTTTTTATGGTATGCCTGTCAGGGGCTACTTCCCAATCCATATCGTGCACCAGGCCAATCACCCCCCACTTCTCCTCATCCTCTCCATGTAATTTGGCATAATAGCGCATCACAGCCTCAACCGCCAGCGCATGTTTAACCAAACTATCTGTCTTAATATATTGCTTCACCAGCTCGAAAGCTTCAGTACGTGTTGGAATGTGCTTTGACATGATCTTAGTTAATTAAAGTTTGTTTTCAGATCTATAAAAATATCTAAAAGTTTTATTTCCAGATGAATTCCTTTCAATAAATATCAATTCCTGTCCCATTTTAAGAAATGAATCACTTCTCCCGTTTTTAAAATTGTTTTCTTTTAAGTATATTCGGATCTTCAAATCTTATTTATAATCTTTATGAAGAAGGACAACAGACGAAAATTTATACAAAAACTAGGATTAACGGTTGGCGCTTCTGCTTTGCTCGATACAGAAAGCATGGCGTCAGTGGCTCGCATGCATACAGGTCAGGATCAGGAACGATCAGAATTCTTAAATAATTACGAGAACTGGGTGAACCAGTATATCGACGTGGTTGAGAAGGAAAAATCTGACAAAAACAATATGGCCAACAAACACCGTATTATGGAGCTATCGCATCAGGCCAAAGACTGGCAGGAAAAAATTGCCGTCTACCTGAATGACGATACGTTTAAACAGCGTTACATTCAACTGTCTATGCGTTTGTCGGATAGCATCAGCAATGAACTGGAAACCTAACACAATACCCTGGTTCATTAAAAAAGAGAGGACAACCCTTCTATACTGATTCTAAAAGATCAGACGACTAATTAAAAAAAAAGCCCCGATTTGATCGGGGCTTTAATTTTGGTAACAGAATTTTAATTTTCTGTTAGGATATTTTCGTCGTATTCAACTTCGAATCTTAATTTGTGCTTGGCTTCTTCCTGAGCTAAGTTTAAGAATAATTTCTTTTCAACTTCATCAGTTGTTGCAGCAGCTAAATCGCTATACAATCTGAAAGCAGCTTTCTCCTTTTTCATGGCAATGGTTAATGCCTCCTGATAAGTGATGTTGTTTTTATCTTCATCAACCTCAACCAGGTAGTCTGCAATTTTCATATCAGCAACCTTCACATCAGAAAATGACTGCCCTTTGCCATTTTTAATGGCTTCAAGCTTGGCACGATGCCCCAACTCTTCAATTGCGTATTGCTCAAATGTTTCTCTGATTTCCTTATGCTTCATTTTTGCAGCAAGGGCCGTATAAAATTCAGCAGCCATTGCTTCTTCATTAATGGCAAAATCAAGAATATCGTTTAATGATTTGAACTCTTTCATCTTAAGAATTTTTAAAATCAATATTATTATAAGTGCGGGTATTAAACTTACACTTTTTATTCCAATTAATTAGACTGGTATTTCTCAGTCAGGTAAATATCCATATTCTTAGCAGCTTTTCTACCGTCACCCATTGCAAGGATTACAGTTGCACCACCACGAACGATATCACCACCGGCAAACATTTCCGGAATAGACGATTGCATCTTATCTTTTACAACCTCAATGGTTCCCCACTTAGAAACATCAAGACCTTCAACCGAGTTAGGAATCAATGGGTTTGGTGATACACCAACAGCCACAACCACAACTTCACAATCTAAAATGTATTCTGATCCGTCAACTGGAACAGGTCTTCTACGTCCTGAAGCATCAGGCTCACCTAATTCCATTTTCTGAACCTTCATCTGAGATACACGACCATTTTCATCGGCGATGTACTCGATAGGATTGGTTAGAGTCAAGAACTCAATACCTTCTTGTTTTGCATGGTGAACCTCTTCAACACGAGCTGGCATCTCTTCTTCCGAACGACGGTAAACGATCATAGCACGCTCAGCACCTAAACGTTTCGCAGTACGAACAGAGTCCATAGCAGTGTTACCACCACCAACAACAACAACATTCTTACCTCTCAATACAGGTGTATCAGACTCTTCGCTATCAGCACCCATCAAGTTTACACGAGTCAGGTATTCGTTTGATGATAAAATACCATTAGCATTCTCACCAGGAATATTCATAAAACGTGGTAAACCAGCACCGGATCCTACATAGAAAGCCTTGTATCCATCAGCCTTCAAATCATCAAGACTAGCAGTTTGACCTACGATATAGTTAGTGATGAATTTCACACCCATACGGCGCAAACTCTCAATCTCAACATCAACCACTGCATTTGGCAAACGGAATTCAGGGATACCATATTTCAATACACCACCAATTTCGTGAAGAGCCTCGAATACAGTTACGTCATAACCCAATTTAGCCATATCTCCAGCAAATGATAATCCTGAAGGACCTGAACCAATTACGGCTACTTTAATACCGTTTGAAGCAAGCATTTCAGGCGTTGAAACATGCCCAGACTCTCTTTCGAAGTCAGCAGCAAAACGCTCAAGGTATCCAATTGCAACAGCAGGTTGATTTAATTTCTCAACATAGAAACACTTTTGCTCACACTGTAATTCCTGTGGACATACACGACCACATACAGCTGGTAAAGCAGACGTTTCTTTCAATACAGAGGCAGCTTCTAGAATTTCACCACGCTCAATATTCTTAATAAACTTAGGAATATTAATGCTTACCGGACAACCTTCCATACAAGTTGGGTTGACACAGTCCATGCATCGGCTAGCCTCAGTAACAGCTTGCTCCTGAGTTAAACCTGTATTCACTTCGATACGTTGCGATTGGATACGCACTTCCGGCTCAGTTTCAGCCATAAGCGCTCTCTCAATCGACATACGATCTTTAGCTTTTATCTTTTTCTGAAGAGCTACTCTCCAGTCTTGTTTTCTTTCGTTCTTTATATATTCTTCAGACCTTTCCATTGTCCTGTAGTTTTTGTGTTGCTGTTTTTACTCTAAAACCTTTATTTGTGAAATTGCTCAAATTTGTCAACTTCCTCATTCTTATAACCACCAAGTCTAGACATCATCTCTTCGAAATCAATTTGATGTGCATCGAACTCAGGACCATCAACACAAGTAAATTTGGTTTTTCCACCAACAGTAACACGACAAGCGCCACACATACCTGTACCATCAACCATGATACTATTTAAACTGGCAACAGTAGGAATTTCATATTTCTTAGTTAATAAAGAACAGAATTTCATCATGATAGCAGGACCGATAGTCACACACTCATCAATTTTCTCTCTTTTAATAACCTCTTCCATACCTTCGGTTACCAAACCTTTTTTACCATAGGAACCATCGTCAGTCATGATAATCAACTCGTCAGAATGCTTACGCATTTCATCTTCAAGAATGATTAGATCTTTACTACGAGCTGCTAAAATGGTGACCACTCTGTTTCCGGCTTTTTTATATGCCTCAACAATTGGCAATAAAGGTGCAACACCTACACCACCACCACAACAAAGAATAGTACCTAAGTTGTGAATCTCGGTAGGCTTTCCTAAAGGCCCAACCAAGTCAGTAATATACTCCCCAACTTCAAGATCACACACTTTGGTAGAAGAAACACCCATTTTCTGAACGACAAGGGTAATTGTTCCTTTCTTAATATCTGCACCTGCAATGGTCAAAGGAATACGTTCTCCTTTTTCTCCAACACGCAGAATAACAAAATTTCCAGGCTTCCTGGATTTTGCAATTAAAGGCGCTTCAACAACGATTTTTACGATTTTCTCTGAAAAATATTCTTTTTCAACTATCTTGTTCATCACTTTCTATGATAAAATAAATAAATTTTTAAAACCCAAATTTACATTAAAAAACTGAACAACAATGGTTTTAATCCAGTTATATCAACATTAATTCAGTTCTCAAATGTAAAGAGTAAGTGTTAATCACACTTCATTATATGGGATTTTTTTTAATGTCTTAAAACATTTTAGTTTGAGTCTAAATTAAGCCTCAATAAGGATATTTTTCTTTATTAATTTAGACATTTCAAGAGAAATACTTATTGACACAAAAAGCAAAACATCAACACTATAATATCATGAATTCAATCAATACAGAAGAAATCAGTCATCAAATTGAAGAAAAAATTATAAAATTAAAGGCTGATATTATCAATTTGGTTGAATTAACGCAACCGATTTCGCCTGACTGTGCCATTGGAAGGGTTAGTCGTATGGATGCAATCAATAATAAAAGTATAAATGAGGCTGCTCTCCGACAACGAAAAACACAACTCAAGGCACTTGAACATGCAATAAATCATATCGATGAAGCTGATTTTGGGAAATGCATAAGTTGTGGTCGTGAGATTCCATTAGGTAGAATCATGCTTATGCCTGAAAGTAAAAAATGCGTGACTTGTGCCAGTCGCTAACATTAGTGCTTATATTTGTATAATCAAATATCGAAATAATGGCAAAAAAGAAAAAAAATATCGTGTATTCTACAAACCCGGATTATGAATACGAATACGACCAGGATGAAGTTATGGAAACTCTCCCTCCGCAACAACAAACCTTAAAAGTAATGATTGACAAAAAGCAGCGCAAAGGCAAAGCTGTCACGTTAGTCGCAGGTTTTGTTGGAAGTGAAGATGATTTAAAGGATCTCGGTAAACTTCTAAAATCAAAGTGCGGTGTAGGTGGAACTGTAAAAGAAGGCGAAATTCTCATCCAGGGTGATCATCGTGACAAAATTTTAGAAATTCTACAAAAAGAAAATTACAAAACGAAAAGAGTTGGAGGTTAAGATCCAACTCTTTTTTATTTATCCGGATTATTTGACTCTGATCAATGGTATAAAAGTACCCAAAGCAAGATCCATTATTATTTAACTGAGAGTAAACACATCAAAAAAAATTAGATGTATTCCAATATATTCTCTTAAAAAGGACGCTTATAATAACTTTTTCATACTAATTAGTATAGATCAATCCTACTCTTGCAATTATATTCCTCTTGCAAATATCAGTCTTCATTTATACAGTTTCCTTTCCACTCCAGAATTAACGTTGCTTTTAAACAGTTCTATATAAAGTATCATATATATTACTCCTCTCTTCAAGTTTAACTTTAAACCTACTCTCCTCACTGAAGATTAGTTATAAAAAAGGAAGCAGTTCCATGTCATCAAATATCAACACAAAGATAATTCCTAATCAGGCCAAAATATGGGTTAGATAAGCTCAGGTAATGTTAACAAGAAAAACATATTACATTCAACTACGCTAAAAACAAAAATAAACAATATATATAATTATAAGTATAAATACCAGAATAACACCTTTCCTAAGCACAATCTATTATGATCAAACAGAAATATACTATTCCTACAAAACAAGTTAGCCTATCATAAACTCAATACATCGTTCGTCACATATTTGAGTACGAATATCTACAATTAATGTCATTTCATGAGAAAAACGAACTATATTGAAACTCATACAGATAAAAAAAATAAACCCTTAAAAACTACAAAAATTCATCTTATTCATACTATTAAACAAACTTGACAGATTTGACAACTTGACTTTCTATATATAATTCATACCTTTGCCCTAGTGTTTTTGAAAATTGAAACTAATCCTATGTATCCGTTCACACACCACTTCTACATTGTTGCGAGTTTTCTTTTTTCTCTTATAGTCTGTTACAGAGTCATCCCCTCTGTAATACATCTTGCAAAAGAGAAGAAATTGTATGACGAACCTAACCATCGCTCATCTCATACTGCCATTGTTCCGTCTTTGGGTGGGATTGCCATTTTTATTGGTTTTGCCTTGGCTATTCTAATATTTAGCAATGGATTCATGATTCATGAATTAAAATACATCATTGCTGCCACATTAATTATGTTTGGACTTGGCATAAAGGATGATATCATGGTCATATCCCCTAAGAAGAAACTTTTAGGACAGATATTTGCTGCACTGATTGTTATTATTCTTGGTGATATTCGTTTTACAAATTTCCATGGGATCTTAGGTATACATGAGCTCAACTATATTGTTAGTGTAGCTTTCACCATCTTTGTCATCATCGTTATCACCAATGGTTTCAACCTGATTGATGGTATTGACGGGTTGGCATCCGGAATTAGTGGACTGTGTACTTTAACTTTTGGAATCTGGTTTTACATCACTGGTAATTATGAATATGTAGTCTTATCAGGAAGTTTACTGGGGGCTTTAATCGCATTTTTCCGCTTTAATGTTTTCGGAAAACACAATAAAATATTCATGGGTGATACCGGCTCCTTAATATTGGGATTATTAATCTCTATTTTGGTGATCCGCTTCAACGAACTAAACATCTACCCTGAATTCAAATACGCTATAAAATCCGCACCAGCTGTTTCGATTGGAATCCTTGCTGTACCTTTGTTTGATACAATCAGAGTGATGTTTATTCGTATTAAGAATAAGAGATCACCATTCCAACCGGATAAAAACCACGTGCATCACCGCATGATTAGTTTAGGTTTCAAACATGTACATGCTTCTATTCGAATTATGGCTGTAAACATCCTATTTATTGCAATTGTATTCTCACTGCAAGACATAGGCAATCCTAGTTTATTATTGCTCGTAGGATTACTTGGTGGATTTTTCTCATGGCTACCTTCTCATTTACTTCATCGAAAAAAAGCCAGAGAATTACAAACAGCTTAAAATATTTACAACGCCTCATAAGAGGCGTTTTTTTTCACCTCAATTCTTAGTTCGTAAATTTAATCTAAATAACCATAGTCCATTTAGGGAATAATGGTAAATTAGCCATTCAAATTAAATACGACTACTAATGGATCCAATATTACTTAAAGATTCCCTCAACAACCAAGACATCAATCTGCTAATAAAACAGGGCTTAAACGACATGGAGATCAGTCTTGAGCAAAAAGAAAGCATCTACAATGAAGCTAAAAAACTGGGATCTTATTTTGTAAAAATCATCAACTTCCATTCACAAAACAGAGACAGCAAAGACGCCTCATACTCTTTCAACATAGCCATACTCTTCAATAGTTTTACAGAACACTTCAGACAGATTTTCATTCATAATTATAAGAATGATGTGCTCGTTGGCTTTGGTATAAGTGCCATCTGGATGGGAATCCTAAATGGTCTGGATGCAGAAAGTGGCATCATGCCCAATCATCCTTTCAAGAGAGAAATTGCAACTTGCCTGAGAACCATTAGTGAAATACTCGACAATAAAGCCTGAAAATAAATTAGGAAATGAGTCCAACAAAGTATCATAAAAACAAGCCTCAGTGAATGAACACTGAGGCTTGTTGGGTTTTGTACAGAGTACAATATTTAGCATTAGCAGGTATTCCTGTGATCTCTATTTATTATCCTGAGAGAATTTGCGACCCGCATGCAATGCGTCGATGTTCATTTTCACAACATCTTCACCTTTTCTACCAAAAATCTTACGAATGCCTTCTTCTAAATACTCAAAAGGCACATCGATAAATGGAGAAGCAGCACCTAACATAACGAAGTTGAAAGCTCGTGTAGAACCCGTAACCTCTTTTGCAATCTCATCAGCATCGATCAATACGTAGTTTGGTAGAGCTTCAATTGTCTTTACCAACTCTTCCTCATTTGGATAATCAGGAATATTGATGAATGGAGATGAGTTAGCTACTACATAACCACCCTTTTTAAGGTAAGGAAGGTAACGTAAAGCTTCCATTGGCTCAACTGATAAAATAATATCAGCACCACCTTTTGGAATCAAATCAGAATAAATTGGCTTATCAGAAATTCTCATGAATGACTGAACATCACCACCACGCTGACTCATACCATGAGTTTCAGCTTGTTTCATGTGTAAATTATTATCTAAAGCAGCAGATCCTAATGCAGCAGCAATGGAAAGAATTCCTTGTCCGCCTACACCTGCAATAACCATATCTGTTTTCATCTGTTTATAATTTAAAATTTTGATCAGATGGAAGTCGCCAACATAAGTCCTTTACATGATTGTTAAGTTCTTCTTTGGCTCGTTTCATGTGTTTGCTATTTTATTCTCGGAAAGTGACTCGTATCACTTTCCGATACATTGAATTATTGATTTATTTGGGCAAAAATTAAAATTAAGCTTTAGCAGCTGCTTTAGCCTTCAACGCTTTTTTAATCTTCTGGTCACGTACATTCTTCTGAACGCAAATACGACGAGGAATAATTACTGATACGCCCTGGTAATCACATTCTTTACGAATAATATCCTTTACTTGCTCATGTTTCTTAGGTAAAGAAGTAAATACATGAATATGATCCGGGTGAACACCTAAACCAGCACAGATATCTTCTAATTTACCTTTAGCAGACGACTTCTGACCACCTGTCATAGAGATAGACTCATTATCAGAAATAATAACAGTAATTGGAGAATTTTCGTTAATTGCATCCAACAAGCCAGTCATACCTGAGTGAGTGAATGTTGAGTCACCAATCATTGCTACAGAAGGAATAAGACCTGCATCAGCAGCACCTTTCGCCATAGTAATAGAAGCACCCATATCAACACATGCATTAATAGCACGGTATGGAGGTAGAGCACCTAATGTATAACATCCGATATCAGAGAATACACGACCTTCGCCATACTCAGCAATAACTTCATTTAATGCCTTATAAACATCGTGGTGACTACATCCAATACATAATGCTGGTGGACGTGCTGAAACTAAATCAGGAATAGCCATTCCTTCTTCAATTTCGAATCCTAGAGCTTTTCCTACCATATCAGGAGTTAACTCACCATCACGAGACAAAGTTCCATCTAAACGACCGATTACAGCTTCTTTTGAAAGATAACCTTTCAACATCTCTTCAACTACTGGGTAACCTTCTTCAAGAACCAAAACTTGATCACATTCGCTAGTGATTTTTTCAATCATCTTACGAGGAAGTGGGTATTGGCTAACTTTCAATACTGGGAATGGACAATCACCATTAGGGTAGTTTTCCATCAAGTAATTGTAACCTAAACCACATGCAATAACACCTAATGATTTATCAGAACCTTCTGTGTATTGATTATATGGAGATTCAGCTGAAGCAGCTTCAAACTTCTCCTGGTTACTCAATAATAGCTTGTAACGCTGACGTGCAATACCTGGTAAAAGAATAAACTGCTGCTTATCTTTAGGCAAAGACATTTCATTTTCAGCAACAATATCTGTAACCGGTGTAACACCAGCACGAGAGTGAGCCAAACGAGTTGTGATACGCATCATAACAGGAGTACCAAACGCCTCAGACAATTCGAAACCAAAACGAGTCATATCATAAGCTTCTTGCTGATTTGATGGCTCAAGAATTGGAATCATTGCAAACTTAGCGTAGACACGAGAATCCTGCTCATTCTGAGAAGAGTGCATAGATGGATCATCAGCAATAGTAACGATCATTCCACCATTCGATCCTGTAATAGCTGCGTTCATAAAACAGTCAGCTGCAACGTTCAAACCAACGTGCTTCATACAAACCATAGTTCTTTTCCCAGCATATGACATACCAAGAGCTGTTTCCATAGCTGTTTTCTCATTAGCAGACCACTCGCTGTGAATTTTACGTTCGTTTGCTAGCTTAGAATGCTGAATATATTCAGCAATTTCTGTAGAAGGCGTTCCTGGATAAGCATAAACACCTGACATTCCAGCGTCAATTGCTCCTTGAGCAATAGCTTCGACACCTAATAATAGTGACTTTTGCATGTAATTTTATTTAACGATTTTGATTAATCTATAGGGTGCGACACTCAACAAAAAACAAGTGCCTTATTATATAATTATTGATGTACAAATACACCAATTACAAATACTCAATAAATAGATAGAATAGGTCTAGAAAAGAAAGTTCTAGAATAGATCACGGGGATCGAGAATAGGAAGTGGATTATAGTCCTCCGAAGATTTCAAGATAGCATACAAGGTAAGCCATCACATAAAATTTAATTGCAAGAAAATCCATTTGTTTACTTATAGACTGTAATTAAATACAAGCGTTATTCTTAATAATTGTTAGCAATAATACCACTATTTGATTTAAAGTCAATAAAATTAGATCCAAAAACAAGAAGTTTAGAATTATTTCAAATAACGGAAACGGTTGCGTAAACCCCCAAACACTGAATTAGAAGAACTTACAACTAACACAATAAGACTTCAATCCTAAGAAAAATCAATCTAAAAAATTTACGTTCTGCTTTATTCTTAAATAAATGGAGTCTTTTAAATGAAGAAGCTTATTTTTGTAAATTACAACATAAAATTGTTGAGAAAACATTCAACTAAACTAAGAATTAAATCATGGATTACATTGAATTAAAATGTGAAATCACCCCTTATAACGAAGCTGTCGCGCAAATTTTAATTTCAGAACTAGGAGAACTGGGTTACGATAGTTTTACTGAAAATGAAGATTCAGTTGATGCTTACATCACAGAAGATCTGTTTGATATTGAGGCAGTAAAAGCAATTAACTTAGACTACCTTCCAGAATCGAACTTCAAGTTAAACTACTCAACTAAAACCGTAGTCTCACAAGATTGGAATGCTGTATGGGAATCCAATTTTCAACCCGTAATCATTTCAAATCAAGTTGTGATTCGTGCTTCTTTCCATACCGATACGCCAAAAGTTCCTTACGATATCGTAATCGACCCTAAAATGTCTTTTGGTACAGGACACCACTCTACCACTTCGCTGATGGTACAAAGCATACTTGATAGTGACATCAAAGATAAACGAGTACTAGACATGGGTTGTGGTACGAGTTTATTAGCTATCTTAGCTTCAATGAGAGGTGCGAAAATGGTTGACGCTATCGACATTGACGAGTGGCCATATAAAAACTCTCTTGAAAATATTAAAAACAATAAAGCTGAAAATGTTTCAGTTTTTTTAGGTGATGCCAGTCTACTTAAAGGTAAAGAGTACGATATTGTTTTAGCAAATATCAACCGTAACATCCTTTTGAATGATATGAAATCGTATGTGGCTTGTTTGCCTCAAAATGGTCATTTAATCATGAGTGGATTCTACACAGAAGATTTAAAATACATTCAGGAAGAAGCTGAAAAAAACGGCCTCACTTACCTTGGTCATAAAGTTGACAACAATTGGGTTGCCGTTCGTTTCGAGAAAAAGTAAAACTTTTTTAATTCTGATCATTCCAGTCACAAGAATATTAAATTAATCGACAATGCTAAAGTACCTCATCTCACTTATCCTCTTAGGATTCTTTTTAACTGGTTATTCAGCAAATGCTAATCCATTCAATCAGGATTCAACAGTAATCATAAGTGAGGTTGATGTACTCATAGACCATCCTTCATTGAGCAGCAAGGAGAAAAAAGAGTTCCAGAAGAAATTCCAACAATTTTGGTCAAAGGCTCAATCATCAAGCTCAAAGAGGGATTCTATTCTTTCTGTCTGCGAAAAGTTTAGAAATAAACGTGCTCGTGTTGTTCCCGATTTCTTCGATTATTTCAAGAGTCTCCTTTTGTTTGACGAGAAAGGTATTGACAACAACAATTATTTGAATTGGGAAAAAGGCCTCCTTCAGGAATTACAGAAACCAAAGGTCAAACTTAAAAACATAAATAAATTCATTAAGCAAACGAATAATTTGCTTAACGATGGCTTACTCTACAAATCCTTCTCAACTCGGTGGAAAAGTCGCTCAGACAAGTTTCAATTTATTTATGAAGATACACTGAAGATTGTTTTTGATGATACTGAATTGATCTGCTATTCACAGAAAGACAGTTGCTGTATATACAATACGAAAGGAGCTTTTTATCCATTTGAAAAAATATGGAAAGGAGAAAAAGGGAAAATTGCATGGACAAGAGCCGGGAAATCTATTACTGAGGAGTACGCCGAATTTGACAATTACAAGCTGGATATCACCAAACCCAAAATAACCATTGATACCGCTCGTTATAAAAACACCGAACTATTCAAGGATGTTGTAACGGGAAGACTCTCAGAAAAAGTAAATGTGGTTAATAAACCTTCTGCAGCGACTTACCCAAGATTTAATTCCTTTGAGCAGAACATTAAAATTGACAGTTTATTTGAAAATATCAGCTACGAAGGTGGGGTGGCTATTGTGGGAGCAAAATTTATTGGTAAAGGAAATTCAGACCGACCAGCATCAATTAAGCTTACAAGAAATGACACACTGTTCCTGGAAGCTTATTCTGAACACTTTAGTTTCTCCAACAATAAAATTATCGGTAAGGATACTGAAATCACGCTTCATCTTGACACATTCAAAATTTACCACCCAAATTTACATTTCAAATTTCTTACTGAAAAAAAAGAATTGATTCTGACTCGTGATGGTACTGGTATGTCCATGAGCCCCTATTTTAATAATTATCACAACATGATTATGGATTTTGGTATTCTTCGTTGGAAAACAGACGAAAATATCATTCATTTTCAGAAAATGAAAGGCGCCTCTCACCGACTGGCAAAGTTTGAATCCATCAACTTTTTCACCAATAGTCATTATCTGAGACTTCAGGGCATGGACGACCAACATCCCCTTGTTTTACTCAATGCTTGTGCGGAATACATGTACTCCAACACCTTCAGTACAGTAGAATATGCCAATTATATAAAAAAACCGATCAATCAGGTTCGACAACAAGCCATTAGCCTATCTTTCCTGGGCTTTGTCAACTACGATGCATCAAAAGATGAAATTACCGTTGAAAAACGAAGTGCCGATTACATCTCAGCTGCCATGGGTAAACAAGATTATGATGTGATTCGCTTTACATCAAAAACAGGGCTTATGCAGGATGAAGCCACTCTGAATTTGAAAAATTTTGAATTACAAGTTAACGGAGTAGATCAAATTTCAGTTAGTAATTCACAAAAGGTGATCTTATTTCCAAGCGAAGGAAAACTATTGGTTAAACAAAATCGTGATTTTGAATTCAATGGCCTGGTCAAGGCTGGACCACTCAAAATGTATGGCAAAAATTTCAACTTCTCCTATGATGATTTTAAAATTGACATGGGGATGGTTGATTCTCTTCAAAACTATATCCCAAGTGATGATACAGGTCAATTTGCCAGAAGAAATGCCATATTTCTTGAAAATATTGTGAAGAATACGACTGCTAACCTTTTGATTGATGATCCTTCAAACAAATCGGGGAACCAGTATCTGGAACAATATCCAATTTTTAATTCCTACGATTCATCCTATGTTTTTTACGAAAAAGCTGATATTCAAAATGGAGCATATAAAAAAGATAAGTTCTTTATTAAGGTAGATCCTTTTACAATCGACAACATCAATAAATTATCTCAACAAGATATTCAATTCTTAGGCGAATTTGAGTCTGGTGGAATAGTCCCCTCCTTTCGCGAGACATTAATTGTAAATGATGATAATTCAATAGGTTTTGCTCATGCGATAAAGAAGGATGGTGTTTCAGTATACAACAAAGCAAACTTCACCGATTCACTTTTTCTAAACAATGATGGATTATGGGGTAAAGGAACGTTTACTGAAGAAAAGACTAAAATTACTTCTGATCATTTCGTTTTCTTGCCGGATAGAGCAAAAGGTAAGGCAAGTTCGTACACCCTTATGGCACAAAGCACCCCCTACTCACATCCTGACATAAGTGGGAAAAACATTTGGGTTGAATGGCAAACCAACGAAGACCAATTCAAAATTCAGAGTCAAGGTCAAGATTCTCCTTTAAGCATGTACAAAGGTCAAGCTACTCTTTCAGGTATAGTTAACCTTACAAATGACAAAATGGATGGTTCAGGGGAGTTGGTCTATGCTAATGGCTCATTTACTTCAGACCATTACAACTATTCAGGAAATAGGATTACTGCAGATAAGAGTAATTTCAAACTCTTAAATAATAGTGAAGAAGGCTATTCTTTCAAAGCAGGATATTGTGACGCTATTATTGATTTAGAAATCAAACGAAGCAGTTTTATTAGTACCATAGAAGACAACTACAGTAGTTTCCCTTCGAATAACTACATCTGTCAACTCAATAGTTTTAAATGGAATATGACGAATGACCAGATTGAATTCGGAAGTGAAGAATTAGCACATTTGAACCAACTATGGGAAATGGGTAATATAAAATCTTTACCAAGTAATTCATTCAACACTTTTATTTCAACACATTTCGATCAAGACTCTTTAAGTTTTGAAACACCATATGCCGTATACGACACAACAAATTATATGATTTCAGCCAAATTTGTTGAAAAGTTAAATGTAGCGGATGCCAATATACTCCCTCTTCATGGAGATATAAGCATACAAAACAATGGTTATTTAGCTCCACTCAGCAACTGTAAAATTCTAGCCGACACCTTACAGCATTTTCATGAAATTACAGATGCAATGGTGATTGTTAAAGGGAAGAGGAATTACACCGGATCAGGTTTCTACACTTACAAAGATGAACTTGATGAAGAACAGGATATTTATTTTGATGAAGTTAGTGTTGATTCTACTGGCCAAACTATAGCATCTGGCTCATTACCTGAAAGTATGTCCTTTACTTTGAGTCCTGATTTTGACTTTAAAGGGAAAGTACATCTTTCAGCACAGGAAAAGCATTTAAGATTCAATGGCGAAACGCAAATTCACAACAAATGTGACAATATCGAAAACAGATGGTTAAACTTTAATGCGCCTATAAACCCTCAGGACATTCTGATTCCTATTGATACCATTGGTAGGGATAAAAAGGATGTGAAACTATTCAATTCATTATATCTTACTAATGATTCGATACACATCTACCCTGCTTTTCTGTCTACACGAAAATTTTATACGGATAATCCATTAATCACAGTCAATGGCTATCTTACTTTCAACAAAAAAGAATATGCATATCAGATTGCCAGTGAGAATAAATTGAAAAATTTAGATCAGCCCGGGAATTTCATTTCGTATAATATGAATAATTGCAACTTAAAAGGAGAAGGTCTAATTAATCTAGGAGTTCAATTGGGACATATAAAAACCACCGCAGCAGGAATCGTCAATTATGAGTCAGAAAAAAAGAAGGTGACTATTAATACATGCTTAGGTTTTAATTTCTTTTTCTCGGAAGAGCTATTAAAACTCATGGATAAACATTTTTCAAATTCAATATTAAGACCCAGTAATCTTGACAATGACGATTTCCTAAGAACGCTCCCTCTTCTTCTTTCTGATTCTGAGTCGAAGAAGATTACCAAAGAGATAAAAACAACCAGTTCATACAACGCCACACCTAAAGAATTGGTTCAAACCCTTTTCTTTAACAGGGTGAAACTAAAATGGGATCCAAAAACAAAAGCATATTACTCTGTAGGAGAACTTGAAATAGGAAGCATTCTTAATTCTACTGTAAACAGCACAGTGAAAGGCCAAATTGAAATTAGAAAAAGAAGTCGGGGAAATCGCCTTTATATCTACATGGAACTTGACGATGGCAACTGGTTTTATTTCGAATATCAAAGTCAGGTTGTTTTCATGAGATCTTCTGTTCATGAAATCAATATTGCCATGGAGGAAGTCAAGGAAGATGAAAGGAGATACAGAGATCCGATCACCAAAAAGAATTATCTATTCGTTTTGGCTCCTATATCAAAAGTTAATCGCTTTAAGAAACTCCATGAAATCGATAAGAAAATAACTGAAAACAAAAGCTCCGAAGGACAGTTCAACCTGCCCTAGATTCAAGTTTTATTTATAAGGTTAGAAAGTAAAGCCTAAATAAAATTTTATAATTTTGTTAGTACACATTTGAATCAATCACTAATATGTCAGCATCTCAGTTTTTTAATCGCGATTTAAGTTGGTTATCATTCAACAAGAGAGTGTTAGATGAAGCAAGGAATAAAGATTTACCTCTTTATGAAAGGATTAAATTTCTTGCTATTTATTCTTCCAATCTCGATGAATTTTATCGCGTACGTGTTGCATCTTACCAACGATTCACTGAACTCCCTGCGATTGACAAAATGCAGCTGAGAGAAAACCCCGATATTACACTTAAGAAAATACAACAGAAAGTACACAAGCAACAAGTTGAATTTGGCCAGATTTTCACTAAGGAAATTATACCTGAATTGCTTGATAATAATATTGTGTTGATGCAGGGAGAAAAACTCTGCGATGAACACTATGAATTTACTAAAGAATTTTTCCTTGACAATTTACTGCCCCACATGCAGCCCATGCTGCTTTTAAAAAAACAGATACAACCCTTTTTACAAAACAACGCGATCTATCTGGCAGTAAAACTGTACAAAAAGAGGGGCAAAAAGGATAATCCAGACAAGCCCAAACGGGCTAAATATGCCATTGTAAAAATTCCCAGTCACCGTTTCGATCGATTCATAGAGCTGCCGGCAATCAATGAAAAACATCACATCATGTTTCTCGATGATATCGTTAAACTGCACATGAAGGTGGTCTTCCCGGGCTTTAAAATAGATTCAGCCTACAGTTTTAAAATGAGTCGAGATGCCGATATTTTAATTGAAGATGAATATTCTGGGAATATCATGAATATGATTGAACGAAATTTAAAGAAGCGCGAAACCGGGCTTCCATCACGTTTTTTATATGATGAGAATATCCCCCGCGATTTTCTGAATTTATTAAAACTCGCGTTTAATTTAACCAGTAACGAACTTGTTAAAGGCGCTCGATATCATAATTTCCAGGATTTCTTCAAGTTTCCAAACCCTGCAGATCCTAAGCTGGAAAACTCATACTTTCACTCTCTGAAAGTAAAAGAACTTGGTGAGAGCAAATCAATGTTCAGATCCATACATAAAAGAGATATTTTACTTCATTTCCCCTATCAGAGCTACGAGTATATTATTCGATTTTTAAACGAAGCTGCTATCGATCCAAAGGTTGAGGAAATTAAAGCAACACAGTATCGTGTAGCTGAAAATTCGGCTGTGGTCAACGCTTTAATCAACGCAGCACTTAATGGAAAAAAAGTAACTGTACTTGTTGAATTAAAAGCCCGATTCGACGAAGAAGCTAATATGCTCTCGGCAAGAGCAATGACCAAAGCAGGTGTCAAAATCATATACAGTCTACCAGGATTAAAAGTTCATGCTAAAATTGCCCTTGTCATTCGCAAATCCGACAAGGAGGATTACGCTTATTTAAGCACAGGTAACTTCAATGAAAAAACAGCCAGAATATACGCTGATCATGGTTTTTTCACTTGTAACCAAGCAATAATAAGCGAGTTAAAACTTTTATTTAGTTATTTGGAGAACCAAAAAACTGAATGCCAATTCAATAAACTCCTGATTGGACAGTTCAATATGCGAGACGAATTTTTAAATTTAATCGATCGTGAAATAAAGAATGTTGAGAATGGAGGTAAGGGTTACCTTATTCTAAAAATGAATGGTTTACAAGAGCGTCGGATGATTACAAAGCTCTACGAAGCCAGTAAAAAAGGAGTTAAAATCGATCTGATTGTCAGAGGTATTTGCTGTTTAATTCCAGGTAAACCTTATTCGAAGAATATCAGAATTATCCGTATTGTCGATCAATTCTTAGAACATGCCCGGGTTTTCTATTTTTACAACAATGGTACTGAAGACATCTATCTCTCTTCAGCAGACTGGATGTCAAGAAACCTGCATAGAAGAATCGAAAGTGCCTTCCCTATTGAAGACCCTATCTTAAAAAAAGAGCTAATTGACATTCTGAATATCCAACTTAGCGATAATACGAATGCCCGACTAATAAATGCACGTTTAGAGAATATCAGTATTGAAGTAAATCCGGACACTAAAAGAATTAGAGCTCAGAAGGAAATCCTTAAGTTTTTGAAAAAGAAGCAAACAAAAGACAAACAGGAACTTTCAAAGCAAAAGAGTACAATAAACAAACCTTGAAACCCACTTGATTAATCTGAAATAAAAAAAAACCGCACAGGAAGCTTTTTAACACCCTAAAAGAGACACACTTAGCAACTTCAGACTACCCAAGATATTAAAATAAAATCATATGAAACATCTCATTTTAACCCGCCACGCTAAAACTGAAGTCATTCACGATGAAATCAGCGACTTCGAACGCAATTTAACTGATAGGGGGATTAGAGATTCTGTTTTGATCTCAAACTACTTATTCGAAAAAGGGGTTGAGACAGATCTTATGATTTCCAGTCCTGCTAATAGAGCCATAGCCACCGCTAAACTCTTTGCTGACTGTTTTAATATTGCTCAGAATAATATTCTCAAGATTGATCAACTCTACGATGGTTTTAGCACTCAGGAATTTTTAGATATGTTACAATATCATGCAAGTCATCTCGATCGGGTTTGGGTATTCGGGCACAATCCCGCCATTGCCTCCTGGGCATTTAAATTGCTTGACGAGAGCTATCGTCATGTTCCAACAGGAACTGCAATTGGCATTAAATTCAATGCAGATAATTGGTCGGATATTGATGGACGTTCCGGTGAATTAACATTTTATGTCTACCCTAAAATGTTGAAGAAATAGATTCTTCGGATTTTTACGCAGCGATATACCAGAAGACTCGAAATCCTTATTTCCCAATGATATTCCCAGATGGAGCAGACCTTTCGTGGCATGACCTAATGCTCCCTAACAGACTGGCTGATTAGTAGGCTTTAGCATACATCTATTATTCCTATTAAAATAAAAAAGGTCAATATATAATTGACCTTTTTCAAATTCATCCTTGTTCAGCTATTGTCTTCCAAAAACAATCTTTCCCATATTATCGACGATAAGTTTCCCATCAATTTTCTCTTGAGATTCAGGATTAACAAAGCCTTTAATTAATTTCGTTTTTCTATCGGTTACAAGAGATTTTATTTGAGCCTCGGTCAGCTTTTTCCCCATAAACTCGAAAGGAACAATAAATCGACAACCCTGCTTGTAGTTTGAACAACCATATGCTGCATTCCCTTTCATCAAAACACCTTCCTTACACAAGGGGCATTTCCACACCTCAGCCTCTTCGGCTATAAAATTCAGTTCAAATGAAGGGTCCAGTACGACAACCCCATTTTGTTTTTTTCCATCAATCTCAAAACCTTTTATCTTAGGCGTTTTTTGCTTTAAGACCAGGGCTTCAATTTGCTTATCAGTAAGTTTTTTGTTCTGAAATTCGAAAGGTAATCTGATATCACAGCCATTTTTCCAATTGCTACACCCCCAGGAACTTTTCCCTTTAAGAATTTTTCCATCCTTGCATTTGGGGCAAGTCAAAACCTTTTCCATAGGAGGAGTCTTCTTTTTAGGTTTCTCTTTTTCATCCTCAATATCGGCAATTTTCTTAATATCTATACGGGATTTAACATCCTTAACGATATTGAAAACCATCTGTTTTAATTCGATCATAAATTGATCAACCTCATAATTTCCCTGCTCAATATCTCTTAGTTTTTTCTCCCACATCCCAGTCAGCTCTGCAGATTTTAACAGTTCATTCTGAATGGTATCAATCAATTGAATCCCGGCAACCGAAGCCACAAGGCGTTTCTTTTCTTTTTTGATGTATTTGCGTCGAAAAAGGGTTTCGATAATATTTGCCCGGGTAGATGGACGTCCAATTCCATTCTCTTTCATTAGCTCTCTCAACTCCTCATCATCCACTTGCTTGCCAGCTGTTTCCATAGCTCTCAGCAATGTTGCTTCAGAATAATACTTTGGTGGTTGAGTTTGCTTCTCAGCCAAATCGGGTACATGCTCTCCACTCTCTCCTTTTTCAAATACAGGTAGAATCGTTCCTTCACCCACATTACTATCCTTAGAGAAAAGCACACGCCAACCAGGCTCAACAATCTGCTTACCAGTAGCCTTAAAATCGATATTGGTCACCTTTCCTAACACTGTGGTGTGGCTAACCTTACAATCAGGATAGAAAACAGCAATAAAACGACGGGTCACCAAATCGTATACCTGCTTTTCCTCGTATCGCAAGCCTGAGGGCAATACGCCTGTAGGAATAATAGCATGGTGATCGGTTACCTTTTTATTATCAAATACTTTTTTCGATTTTCGTATTTTCTCACCCATCAATACCTCTGTATACTCCTTGTAAGGCGTTAACTTCTTAAGTATTTCCGGAATTTTTTTATAAATATCATCGGTCAGATAAGTTGTATCAACACGGGGATAAGTGGTTAACTTCTTCTCATATAAACTTTGAATAATTCGTAAAGTTTCCTCTGCTGAAAGGTTCAATTTACGGTTACAATCCACCTGCAATGAAGTCAGATCATACAATTGAGGCGGCAATTCTTTACCAGCCTTTCTTTCAAAAGAAACAACTTCAAAAGCTTCTGATTTTATCTTACTCAAAAACTCAACACCTTCCTCTTTCTTCTCAAATCGTCCATGTGTTGCCGAAAAGGTAACTTCGCGGTACACTGTTTTGAGCTCCCAATAGGCTTGAGGTACAAAATTATCAATCTCTTTTTGTCGATTCACAATTAATGCCAGGGTTGGCGTTTGTACACGACCAATGGAAAGTACATTTTTTCCACTTCCATACTTAAGGGTAAACAGTCGGGTCGCATTCATGCCCAGCAACCAGTCTCCAATCGCTCTTGATGAGCCCGCTGCATATAGTCTGTCAAAATCTTTTCCTTCTCGTAAATTTTGAAAGCCATCACGAATAGCTTCCTCTGTAAGTGAGGATATCCACAAGCGTTTTATTGGCACATTGCATTTCGCCTTATGAAGCACCCAACGCTGAATCACCTCTCCTTCCTGGCCGGCATCACCACAGTTTATAACCTCTTCGGCATTACCTATGAGTTCTTCCAAAATATCAAACTGTTTCTGCACACCCGTATCGTCAATTACCTTAATCGCAAAACGTCCGGGTATCATAGGCAAATCGTTGATATGCCAGTACTTCCAATTCAGATTGTATTCACCAGGCTCTTTCAGAGTACACAAATGCCCAAAAGTCCAGGAAACCTGATAGCCATTTCCTTCATAATACCCATTTTTCTGGCTCTTGGCTCCCAAAATGATCGCAATTTCACGTGCAACACTTGGTTTCTCAGCAATACAAACTTTCATCCGCAATTATTTAAATTATTAGCACATTCAAAAAAATGAGCTACTCTTACATTCAATATGATTTACAAGTACTTCTCAATAATTTCATGAAGCCCAATTTTTGTCACTGGCTTCGCGATGTAATCATTCATTCCAGCTTCCATTGATTTGGTCTTTTCATCACAAAAAGCATTAGCAGTCATTGACACGATCGGTATCTGAATACCTATTTCTCTAAGTGTGGAGCTTACCTCATAGCCATTCATAATTGGCATTTGAATATCCATTAAAACTAAAGAATAGTCCGAGGAATTTGGAATCAACTTATCCAGAGCTTCTTTCCCATTTTTGACCCATTCAACCTGATAAGTCGCTTTTTCGAGAAGTGTTTTAACTATTTTTCCATTTATAAAATCATCCTCCACCAAAAGGATCTTATACTTTGACTTATCTTGATCTACCATCCTAATCTTATTATTTTATTCTGCACGTCAATATCATCATAAAATTTGTCTTTTCATTCTCTCTTGAACTAAACATATCAAAACATATATTTAAATTCTAATGAAAAAATTTCATCCTCTACAGAACGGCTAAAATTTGCCGTTAATACCATCAACTTAAAAGGAGAAAGCCAAAAACCAGCTCCATAACCATGATGTATGGTATCTGATCGCTCTCCTTCAAGCCAAACCCGCCCAAAATCATTGAAAGCCAGAATACCAAACTCACCTGCTAACAAATACGACCTGAATTTCGACACGCGAAACCTGAAGTCGGTATTCTGATAAAAAATGGCATCCCCGGCAAATCTATCGAGAGGAAAACCTCTTAAGTTAGATTTTAATCCCAGTTTATTAGCCTGAAATACCGAATAACCATCGGAATTATTAGCCCCTCCAACCCGAACAGCCAAGACACTACGTGCCGGAGGACTGAAACTGAAATAAAGCCTTAAATCAGTTGAAATCCGATTGAAATTATTGTCATACCTTTCTATTCCCCTGAACCATTGATATCCCGACTGCCAATAGATACCCCGAGATGGAAGCACTTTTGAGTTTCTCGAATCCCAAATATAATTAATATTTATTCCCCAATATTTCCTTGTTGAAAAATCCTTCACTGGATCCAAATCATTATTCGGGTTATCAAAGTCTGTCACAAACCGATTCCCAGACTCTTGCAGCCTTGATTGCTCGTAAAACAGGCCCATTTTAATTTGATGATTATTGTCAAAATTAAATCGAAGCTGAGGATTCACAATTAATTTTTCGAAACGCATACGATTATACTCAAGATCGTCAGACTTGGGATTTTTACTCTTGTTGCCGAGTCCGTAATAATAGCCCTGGAAATTGGGCGAATTATAATTCACACTTCCAATAAAATCGAAATTTCTAAAAACTGAATTGATCTCACCTTCATATTTAATCTCTACAGAAGGGTACCTAAAGGCATAATTAACCAAAAACTTATGTCTCGAAGCAAAGGGTTCTTTCCTGAAAGCCTGGGAAGTATAATTAAAGCCGGCTCCCAATATGAGCCCATCATCACTAACAAAATTCCCATTGAACATGGGGCTTAACACATCATACTTAAAAGCTTTCCTGTTATAAACATTTACCAGGGAACTACCTGACGTTTTATTTCGAAAGCTAGCCTGATCATCAATCTGTGTTCCCGTCTTATCGTAAACACTCAGATTGTTTCTCCTTGTTTCCTCTAAATGGAAATGATCCTTCCCTTTACCACCAACAGCGTACAATTTCACGGCATTAGCAGGTGCCCTACCTTTGATTTCAAAACGATCTTTCCCTTTTAAACCAAACAGACGAACCTCTTTAGTTTCATCTGGTTTAAACGTTCTTGCAAAAATCTGCCCTTTCTCATTTCCTTTTTTAGACAGATGATTCACTTCAATTTTCAAACTCCCATCATCTCTCCAGCTGGCCTGAAACAGTTCACTTTCGTTAGTTCCAACAACATCAACATCTTTTGCCAGAAATGAATAAAAATCATCAGCCATTTGTGGCAATTGATCTCTTCTGGCTTTTAATTTAGAAACCAGAACATCTCCTGACAGCGATAATACTTCAGCAGGTAAATCACCCACAGCAGCTTCAATCACCTCATCACTTAGTCTGTTTTTCAATTCCTGAGCAGCAGTCACCCAATCGTTACGCGTTTGAGATGACAAAAAACTGCGATCGAAATAACGAGAATTAAAGCCAAGCCCTACTACATTTTCGATAATCGAATCAAAAACCTGAAATTTTGGAATCAGCCATTTGCGACGCATCAACTTTGGCAATTTACCTTCGCTAAAAAAGAACACCTGATCTCTATCGCGAGGAATGGGACGAGCGATTGTTTTTCCATCTTTTTCGAACATAGCCCAGCGCCATTGATCATCGTGTCTGTCCCAATCATTAAGCAAAATATCAAACAAGCGGGCACGTAAAACGGAAGCTTCGTCAACAATCAGATTGGAGTTTTTGTAGCGCTTTTTCAACATTTTATCAGTACTGAGAATTTTTTCAGCACCGCCAAAGAGTTCAAAACCAGACCAATTACCGGCAGCACGTTCTTCAAATAAATACAGTTCATTTTTAAACCCATCCTGGTATATTCCAAAACGAGGATCATCCGGGACATAAACGATCTTAGGATTGGTATGGTAAATTCCCGCAGCTTCTGCCATTCTAGGAACTGCCAAGGCGGCATAAGGATAAGATTCTGAAATACCATCCTGAACAATTTGTGCAGCAAAGGTCTTTTGCAAACTCGGAGGAATGGCCTTTTCAGTATATTTTTCTACCGATCGTAAAACATATTGATGCCCATCTTCAGCTTCCAGTCTCAAAGAACGTGTTTGCTGTCCACCTCCCCGTTTCAAGATCTTTAGCCCTCCTTTTTCTTTCCCAATATCAAAAACAGGCACTTGAATTGGGGTCTTCCAAACCTCTCGATAATTATTGCCCAAATAATTCAATTTGAACTTACTTTCGGTATTGTAAACCTGACTGGCAGCTACAGTAATTGTACTATCTGAAAAGTCTATTTGACGGTGAAGCTTTAATATTTCATCATCCGATACAGGTACATGTCGATATAAAAATTTATAGAAAGCCAAGCGAGGTGCTTTTTCGCCATATCTCCCTACTGTCCAAAACTCTAAAAACACGCTACCATCTTCATAAAAATTCAATTTCGAAAAACCGATCTCACGTAAAGCAACATCCATTTTCCCTTCGGCGACATAATCAGCCTTAGCCCCTGAGCCCGAAACGATATGATAAGAATCGTCCTTCTGCTTAAATTGCAAACTGTTATCGTGAGCCGAAACAGTAATCAATCGTGGAGATTTGCCAGTCATGTCTTTTGCTAAATGACGCATCTGCCTGTAATATGGAGAGGCGAAATCCTGAGGTGTTCCGATTAATTTTCGATACAATTCTACTGGCCCGGGAAAAGGAAAGTTCCCGCCATGATTGCCAGCACTGTACAGGGGATGATGATTCGCCAGAATCAGCTTCTTATTCGCATTTCGTTTAAACACATCACTTAATTGAATTAAGAAGTCAGTTGTGTTTTCGAATCCACATTCGGCTTCAGGTTTTTCACCTAAATGCAACCACCATTGCGAATCGATAACCAAAAGAACAATATCATCACTCAGTTCTATTTCAATAGGGCCAGGGCAACCGCCCGATGGTATAAAAACATCTCCTCTATTTAGAAAATCTTCAACGTAGTTCTCGAAATTCATCAAAGATTCCCATCCATGCTTTCGGCTCAAATTCCATTCCTGATCTCCGGGAATAAAGACAACTTCACCCTCAATTTTTTTTACCAGCCCAAGAAATTTATTCAAATCCTCATTATCAATCTCTTCATCATCACCCTCCTGATTCAGATATTCTTTCGATATGGTATTACCTAAAACAACCAGGGTCCCTTGTTTTCCTGACCGAAAAAGTTGCTTTTGCAGCATATCCATATTCGCATCAACCAATGGAGCTTCCCCCAGGTCACCAACAAAATAAACAGAATGTATCAAGCGAGTACTGTCTGGTATCCCCTGTACGGAATTCCCAAAAAGATTTAGAGAAATCAGACTTAAAAACAGATATAGAATATATTTTATCATAGCTATTAAAAACAAAATGATCTAATTCAAAAATGAAAGGAAAGGGTTTCAATTAAGGGCTTTCGGTTAATTTTCCGACATCGGCCTGTATTTAAACCGATAAATTTTAGCCGAGGCTCCTTTTCCTTCAGTAGAAATAAACAAACTCCCATCAGGGGCAAAGCAAATACCTTCGGGTTGCGGAAAGATCTTTCGCTTCAATCTGTTCACGGCCAATAGTTCTCCTTTCGGATTTAACACCAAAAGTAATTTCCCAACCGATCCAATCACATAAATATTTTGAGTAACAGGATGAACGGCAATACCCGAGGGTTGAAAAGTTGATCCGCCTTTAGAAGGGGCCAGGGCTTTAAGTATTTTTTTTGAAAATCGGGTATAAGCATCGAGCTTCAAAATATGCTTCAGACTAGCCTGATCGATAAGAAAACTGGCTGTAGAACTGAGTCTCTTATCTTTCAAAGAATAACGATAAACAGCTCGCTTCCCTGCTAAATCAGGATCATCGCCAGCTTTTCTTTTACAAGCAATCAGTAAACTATGGGAAGTTAAATCGTAGGCCAGCCCCTCAGTATCATTTGCGGCACTCAATCCCGTTTTAATTTTTATCGTTTCTGAAGATGCATTTTCGAAATCGTTAATCTGCATTAGTTTTCCATCGCTACGCAATACAAAAACATCCTCCCCTACCAGCTCTACACCTTCATAATCTCCCGCTTTCCCAAACTTTACTCTTTTAGAAACTTTTCTTTCCTGTATATTATATTCAAAAATGTAGCCCTGTTCATCATTAACACAAAGCAATTTATTTCCCTCCTTAAAACTCAAACCTGATATTTCACGTAAATTATTGGTTAAGACATATGTAAGCGATGGCTGATTAATAGTATAAGGAAAATAGGAATAGCTTTCTGAAAGGAAGCACTTCGTTTTGCTTTTTTTGTTCTTCGAACAAGCAACAAAAGCCACACTGAAGGCCAATAAAATCAAAAGATTAACTTTCTTAAACAGGAGCATAATTAAATATTGAATTCAACGATAAAAATAAACAAAACCCTAGCATTTTCCCAATTATACCATTAAAACAAATGGTAAGACAGGCGCTTCATTTTCACAAATTCTTCGTAATTTAAAATTGACAAATCAAGGAGGACATTGAACTATAAAACAGACAAACAGACTGTATTCTCTAAGGAATCAAGATTATTACTATCTTTAGTCACCTGTATTTTATTGATTTCAACACAAAAGCATATGTCAATTATAAAGCAAGCTGAAACTTTCGTTAAAGATTTTTTTGAAAAGAATCACAAACCCATCTATACTTATCACAATTTAGAACATACCGAAAACGTCGTGAAACATGCAAAAAAGATTGCGACGATCATGGAATTTTCAGAAGAAGATATGGAAATCCTGACTCTGGCTGCCTGGTTTCATGATACGGGTTATTTTAAAGGCTTTATAAAACACGAGTCTATCAGTGCTGAAATAGCTGAAGACTTCTTAAAAAAACAAGACTATCCTGACGAAAAAATCAGACAGGTTATCTGTGCAATCAGCAACACAAAGATTCCATATAAAACATGTGATTGTCCGATATCCAAGGTCCTTTGCGATGCCGATTTACAACATATGGCTTCAAAAAACTTCATGAAATCATCAGACAAACTTCGTGAAGAGAGGTCTGCTTTAATCGATCATGAATTCTCTATAAAAGCCTATTGGGAGGAGACGCTTATCTTTTTAAAGAAGCATTCTTACCGAACTGACTACGGCAAAAAAGTGATGGCTAAAAAGAAAGAACTCAACATACAGAAAGTGACTGAAAAGGTTAATTCCTACCAAAATAAAGAGATTCAGAAACTCAACGACCAATTAATCAAGCTCGAAAATCAGAATCTGAAATTAAAAATGCCTCAACGGGGAATTGAGACCATGTTTAAGGTCACAGCTCGTAATCAAATTAGTCTAAGCTCAATAGCTGATAACAAAGCAAATTTAATGATTTCCGTAAATTCAATAATCATCACCGCTATCTTCTTCATTTACAAGAATATCATGGAAGTTCCTCATTTTATCATACCATGCATAATTCTTTTGTTCGTCGCTTTAATTACAATTGTCTATTCTGTTTTAGCAACAAGACCTAATGTGACTTCTGGAACTTTTTCACAGGAAGATGTCGAGCAAAAAAAGGTGAACCTTCTGTTTTTTGGGAACTTTCACAAGATGCAGGTTGAGGATTATTCGAAAGCACTAAAGGGATTAATGGTCGATTATGACAATTTATACGACAGCTTGATTAAAGATCAGTACTATTTAGGAGTAGTATTGGGAAAAAAATACAATTTACTCAGACGTTCGTATACTATTTTCATGTTTGGTTTAATTATATCCGTTCTTAGTTTTATTTTTGCGGCGATATACGAGCCTGTTTTTTGGTAGCGTACTTTTAATTGTCGATTGATGATTTGAGATTTATGATTAAAAACACATTCATATATCAGGAATTAAAATCACAAATAATTGAAAGATTTGAACTCTAAGAAAAAAACATCATAAAAATCAAGCTTGTGTTCTTTGACTTTAATTTAAATAAATCAAATAGCTCTATATGATTTTAAATAAGTGAATACAATGTGCCACAAAGTAGCTAAATTTGAATAACCACTCATAAAATGGGTGGTTATAGTCAGTAAAAACATTTTCCCTGCAAGGGGAAAACAAAAAAACACAAATACACGCATTTTAGTATCAAATCTTGTTGGTAGAATTAACCCCTTTCAGGGATTTCTATTCTGGATACAGTTTACTGTCCATAACATGGACGGTTATTCAAATTAAGTCGCCTTCGGGACTTTCCAACAAGTTTCAATCTAAAATGGACTTTTGCAAAAATATTTCATAGAAACAAAATAACACATCAATCAGAAATCCAACAATGCACTTATTTTACACCCCCGATATTCAAGATAAATTTTACCAGTTAAGCGAAGAAGAGTCTAAACATTGCGTTAGAGTCCTTCGATTAAAAGAAGAGGATCAAATCCACCTGATTGATGGCAAAGGCAATCTCTTCACCGCTAAAATTATTGATGCGCATCCCAAAAGATGTACTGTAGAATGCATAGAGACAAAATCGGAATTTGAGAAGCTAAACTATAAGCTTCATATTGCTGCTGCTCCAACTAAAAACATCGAGCGTACCGAATGGTATATGGAAAAATGTACCGAGATCGGCATCGATGAATTCACTCCTCTTTTGTGCCAGTTCTCTGAACGAAAAGTGGTTAAAAAAGAGCGCCTTTTCAAGGTGATTACTTCTGCAGTAAAACAATCCCTAAAGGCTTATCACCCTAAGCTAAACGACCTCACCAAATTTAAGGATCTGGTTCAGCAAGCCTTTGACGGGGAGAAATATATAGCACACTGCTACAAAGGTGAAAAAACGCACTTAAAAAATCTTTGTATGCCCAATCAGAACGCACTGATTCTTATCGGACCTGAAGGCGACTTCAGTCCTCAGGAAGTAGAACTAGCCCGAGCAAATGGTTTCAAAGAAATCACTTTGGGTACAAGTCGATTAAGAGCAGAAACAGCTGGTATTGTCGCCTGTCATATTGTAAGTCTGGCTAACCAGTAAATAAAATAGCTCATGCCAAAATTCTTATTATTTATACTGATCCTTTGTCTGAACCAAGCCTCATTCGCTCAGGAGAGTAGTGTTCGCATTGCTCTACTCAAGTACAACGGTGGTGGCGACTGGTATGCCAATCCAGGATCACTTCCTAACCTAATTGAGTTTTGTCACACAAATAAAATTGCAAACATACAAGCCGAACCTGCCATTGTCGAAGTGGGTAGTCACGAGCTTTTCTCTTACCCGTTTGTACACTTAACCGGGCATGGTAATATCGTATTCAACAATCAGGAAGCCCAAAACCTACGCCGCTATCTCGAAGCAGGGGGCTTTTTACATGTGGATGATAACTATGGCTTAAATGCCTATTTCCGACGGGAGATCAAGAAGGTTTTCCCCAAAGAGGAACTTGTGGAACTCCCCTACTCCCATCCCATCTACCATCAGGTTTACAATTTTGAAACCGGCCTGCCCAAAATTCACGAACACGACGGCAAAGCGCCACAAGGCTTTGGTTTGTTTCACAAAGGGCGCCTGGTTTGTTTCTATAGCTACGAATGCGATTTAGGTGACGGCTGGGAAGATCCATCGGTACATAAGGACACCCAGGAAAACCACACCAAGGCTCTTAGAATGGGGGCCAATATTCTATCCTTCGTCTTTTCGCAATAGATTCCGACCTCTTAAATTCTTGAATTCATCTCAAGACTCCATCCTTTATAAGCTAAAAAAGCCTTAACTTAAAGGGGATTAAGGATGAAAAGATATCGCTATGAAAATACCAAAGAATTCGAGAGGAGTAATTGGCATATTAACTGGAGGTGGTGATGTGCCGGGACTAAATCCTGCCATTCGGGCAGTTACCATCAGAGCCTTACGCGAAGGTTATACCGTTGTGGGCATCCGTAAGGGCTGGAAGGGCCTCATCGATATTATCAGGGATAAAAAAGTTGATAACAGTGAAAATTATTCTCTTCTGACTGAGGAAATGGTCAACAGAGTCGGTCGAACAGGTGGCACCTTTCTTCACAGCTCACGCATCAACCCATCAAAAACTTCAAAGTCCCGTGTTCCTATGCATTTGCAGGATAAATACAATGCAGAAGTTAACGACCTTACCGAAGAAGTCCTGGCCAATTTAGCCTTTCTCAACATCGACTACCTGATTCCCATTGGAGGTGACGACACTTTGAGCTATGGCGTTCGATTGTACAAGGAAGGATTTAAAGTGATTGCCATTCCCAAAACCATGGACAACGATGTGCCCGGAACGGATTATTGCATCGGCTTCAGCACCTGCATCACCCGGACCATCTCCTTAACCCATAGTTTAAGAACTTCAGCAGGTTCTCACGAACGATTTCTGGTGCTTGAAGTATTCGGGCGCTATGCTGGTTTCACATCAATATTGCCAACACTTGCCGGGGCTGCCAACCGATGTGTCATTCCCGAATATAAGTTCGATATCAATCAGCTCACACAACTCATGCTTGAGGATCGATTCAAAAATCCCAGTCGTTATTCAGTTGTTCTCATTTCTGAAGGAGCCGCTTTTACGGGTGAAGAAATGATTTTTCAGGACAGCCAAATGGACGACTATGGACACAAAAAACTGGGAGGCATTGGCGAAAGGGTATCCGAACAGATGAAACACTTATCACTTCAATACAATAAGGGTGTCCCGGTGAATGTCATTTATCAGAAACTGGGCTATCTGGTTCGTTGTGGCGACCCCGATGCCATCGACTCAATTGTTCCCATGGCATTTGGCAACCTGGCACTTGACTTGATTATCAAGGGCATACATGGTCGTTTGGTCACCCTTAGAAATGGGCGTTACGACAATGCCCCCATAGATATTGTTACCAGCTCAAAAAAAATTGTCGATATCGACCGTTATTATAATACAGAACGCCTGCGCCCCAAGTACAAAAGTTTCGAACTGCAACCCCTATTCCTAATGACTAGTCTCTAGCTTTAGGACTTTCATTAAAATTTACTCACAGACTCGTCAAGTATGTTAATAGTCGGTAAACATGGTATACCACGAAGTGGTTAAATTTGAATAACCGCACTTTTCAAGTGCGGTCTTAATGTAGTTTATTTACATCCCCGAAAGGGGGTGAACTCATTAGAATTATCTCCGCCTAAGGCGGAATGATTTTTCAATCTTATTTTCACCACCTGCTTCGCAGATGGTTATTCAAATTTAGCCACCTTCGGGGCTATTTATATGGTATAAATAATATTACTCACTATATTCTACATTACACCTAATTTACCCCCGACAAACCCCAAAACTCTCTTTTCAATATTTATCCTTTTCAGATAATTTATCTATTTTAGTAGCGCCTTCAAATAGCATCTACTATTTCAACCATCCCATTATCTTATTTATTAACTCTGCTGAATTAAATTCAGTGGAACAAACTTATTTTTATGTTAGAATTTTTAGGCATTTCTATTTTGGAATGGTTAGGTTATGCTGCTTCAATAATTGTATTTGTGTCATTATTGATGGCATCTATAGTAAAACTCCGATGGTACAATATGTTTGGTGCCATACTATTTACAATTTATGGCATTCTGATTGAAGCTTATCCTGTCGCATTCCTGAATTTTTTAATTGTCTGCACCAACATTTACTACCTGGTAAAGATTAATCAGCGAAAGGAAGATTTCAAACTGATAGAAATCAAAGGCAACGATGAGATCCTAAACTATTATCTTGAATCTTATGAGAATGACATCAAGAAATTCTTTCCTGATTTTGTTACTCCAAAAGGCAAACTAAGCATATTTGTTTTACGCGATATGGCCGTTGCAGGTATCTTTATTGGTGAAATTGAAAACGACGAATTTAAAATCGACATGGATTACGCTCTACCACAATACCGCGACTTTAAAGTTGCCAACTACCTTTACAATCAGCTTAGCGATCTGCTTTCGCAACACCAGATTAAAACTGTGGTATGCGATTCAGATATTGAAGACAACTTGAAGTATGTCAAAAAAATGGGCTTTGAAGCCTGTACCCGTAACGGCAAACAAGTGATGTGCAAAACCCTATAAGGCCGCTTACGCAGATATGCTATTTGCAGATTTCGCATGGAGGATCTGTGATCCCCTTTTTTTCAACACTGCAATTATTGACTTCCACACTTGCTAAAGCAGGCGGACAGAAAAATCCCCCGAATAAGAACTATCCGGGGGATTTGAACCTGAATCCTTGTCAGAATTACGATATAAAGGTTTTAACTATTCTTTTCTTCCTGCTGAGTTTCACTACGGGTTTTGCGAGCTCTGACTTTCATATTAATCGACTCCACATATTCCGAAATCACATTAAAACTCTCGCCAAAAATCTTAGGTTTCGCTTTACTCATCACCTCTATATAAGGGAATAAGTCTTGATTAAGTATATCTCGAATTAAATTCTTTTGTATAGATGGAGCTATACCGGCACTCTTTGCGGCTTCATCTTCCTTACTTTTCTGATACAAATCCTCAAGCGTATTATTCTGGATATTTAATTCAGTCAGGTAGTCAGATACCCCATCTAAAGCATCGACCAGGCTTCTATTTTCAGTTTTGTTGAGTTCGTTCAAGAGGGCATGTGTTACAAATATTTGCTGCTCATACCCCAGGCGATATAAATTAAGATCATGAGCCTCGAAAATAGACCAGACCTTTTGAGCTTTCGTCGCAATTTGCTCATCCAAAGAAAACGTATTGGCATAAACAAAATGTTTTGTACCAATAAAAGCCTGATCGAAAATCGCATCCTGTATAAGCAACTGTTGGGTATAATCACTCTTTCGAACAATACCGACAGCCGCTGTCAAAACATCTGTTTCAGTCTTCAGATGACCTAAAATCGTTTCTAAATATAAATCTGTGCTCCAGTCGCTTTTTTGCAACTCTTGAATCGAATTGTTCGCAATACTACCAACTTCGTTGGTATCTGCATGACTTAAAATCCTTAAACTCATCTGTTTATATATTTTATGATTAAACGCCTATAGAAGTTACAAAATTTAAAAAGAACAAACACTTTTAAATAGCAAAACAACAAGCCACCCAAAAACCACATAACCACATCTTTGCAAACACGCAAGCTTTACAGTAGATCTCAAACACCAGACATCTACTAAAACAAGCACAAGTCCACTTCAAACATGATGTTAATTAAAAACAGGAAGCAAAAAAACTATTCGGAAACGAAGAGAAAAACGAAATTCCAGATCGAAATCCAATAAAAATTGATGACTACGAAATTCATAAACTTCTCAGGTATAGGGATCGTGACATTTGACATCAGCAAACAGGACGATCTACAGGAATCAGGACATTTGACGTCAGCAAACAGGACGAGCTACAGGAATCGTGACATTTGACATCAGCAAACAGGACGAGCTACAGGAATCAGGACATTTGACTTCAGCAAACAAGACGAGCTACAGGAATCAAGACATATGACATCAGCAAACAGGACGAGCTACAGGGATCGTGACATTTGACATCAGCAAACAGGACGATCTCCGAGGATGGGGACATTTGACATCAGCAAACAGGACGAGCTACAGGAATCAAGACATATGACATCAGCAAACAGGACGAGCTACAGGAATCAGGACATTTGACTTCAGCAAACAGGACAAGCTACAGGTTTTGCGAAGTTTATAAATAAGAAAAGCCCAAACAAAAGCTTCGTTTGTTTGGGCCGTAGTCCCAACAGGATTAAAAACAAAATCTTCTAATCTCTTAATACCAACAACCTAACCTCTATCAAGTATTTAAAAGTGTCCTTAATTGTATCACCTCTAAATTTTATACAATTATCTAAAAAACTAGAAAGGTTACCGCTACGGTAAATTGTATGAGTAGTGGCAGATTGCGTGGTACTTTACTGTCAAACCGTGATGAAGTTTGAGTGGGCTACAAACCTTGACATTTAGCACTTTCTCTGCCATTACTTATACAAAATGTTGTGTGCCGTATTTGCATTTTCTTTATCCAACTTAGTAACTGTCTTTCAAAAAAAAATTGCTTTTCAACACGAGGATAATAACCACTTTACTCAAACCGACAGATTGCTATTTATCAGATAATAACAAGTTAGAGTTCCAACTCCATTTTGCTATGAGCCATGAACCATTAGACTGCTTACGAAGAATCCCAAGAATCTTTCCCTCTTCCTTAACTGGTTCTTCACCTTCATATCTAAATGTCTCATTCCAAGTGTATATTGCATAAGCAAGATCACCATAACCACCGACTTCCACAAATCTAACCTTATGTTCCAATATAGTCATGCCGGAAGATTCAAGCAATTCCATAAGTGCAGAACGACCTTGAATTGTTGGACTATTCGGACCCATTAACGTCGTATCCTCTGTAAACAACTCAGTAAGTACAATATAATCTCCTGCTAGGGCTGCTTGATCAAGAGCTGGTCCTATTGCTTTAATCGCTGCCACATCTTCATCTGATAAAGTTTTAGCTCCAATCTCCTCACCTGACTTTTCAACATTTTGGCAGCTAAAAGTCAAGCAGAGTGTAATAATTGCTACTAACTGGATTGTTGTTCTAAAAAGACTTGAATTTTTCATGATAAATGAATTATTGGTTAATTTTTGAAAATATCTAAAGTTGGATTAAAATTTGAAACTGTTTTTCGCAGATGGAACTTAATTTTAAAAGATCTTCACTGTTTATCAAATGATTCAATTACTATGGCACATAACGTATTTAGAACATCAATATTGATATTATTTCTTTTGAAAAGGTGAATATGCACAGCTAATCTCAATAGGTTCTAGTCCTAATCAGGCTAAGCTTTTTATTTTCGGGTAAATTCAACACTTGTCCTTATTCTTGTCCCCCAAGATGTTTATAAAGCAGATCCTGCCATTCTTCCTGATGGATTCGCCTGAGGAGTATCCGGTTGACAGGTTCCCGGAATTTACTTCCTTGAGTAAGTGCAATTCCATAATCCTGACGCAGGAATGTGTTTGGCAGAACTTCAATTTTTCCCTTATAATCCCGGTTTATAAAGTATTGAAGCAAGGGGGCATCGTAAACAAGTGCATTAATAGTCCCCAAATCTAAAGCTTCCAAAGCGTCAGTAACGGTATCATAGGGGATATAGACAATGCGATTATCTTGCATATAAATTTCGCTGGTGGTATAACGAATGATTCCGACGGTATTCATTCTTAAATCTTCCGGGCCATCTATGGCATATTCAAGTTGCGAAACGGTAAGCATAGAGGTAATGGTTGCAATAAAAGTTGAGATAAGGATAATGCCGGTAAACATCCAGACAGTAGCAAAAAGCCTGCCTCCAAGCGTCTTAGGGACTTTATCTCCATAACCTACGGCGGTCATGGTAACAACTGACCACCATATGCCGGATCCAATCCCCTCTTTTGTGCTTCCTCCAAATTCGTCTTTATTCTTCTTCCTTTCGAATAACCAGATGATAAACCCCAGCAGAATCAGTGCACCCATAAGCACACCAATAATCTCAAGAAATTCGGTTGACATGAACTCTTTCAAGACAGCCTTCCATACACTACCTTTTTTGGTTTGTACGGCAATGCCCAATCCTGTATTGTAAAAGGGATGTGTAAAATCAAATCGTTCCTCTCGTTCTGTTGTCAGCGTTAGGGCACTTACAGCAGCATCGAGGGAATGGTTCGTCACACCATCCAGAAGCCCTTTTACTGTATGCTCCTGATATTGATATTTAAGTCCCATTTCTTCAGCAATATTTTCCCAGAGTTCAATGCTGATCCCCGTCCATTTGCCAGTTTTATTTTTAAATGAAAATGGCGGAGCCTCCTTTGTTCCTATCTGCAATACCTTTTCTGTAGCCACAGTATCTTGTGCATTTACGTTTAAAGGAATATTAATAAATAGGAGAATCAGGACTGACAGATAAATAGTGGCTTTAAGTTTCATGACAGTGGCGTTTAGAAGTATTGGATGTTGCTTCGAAGTGCTTAATGGTGATATTTAGATTTCTCTATTTTAATCTAGAAGAAAACCAACATGACCTTATCCTAAAATACAAAATATTATGCTCGATGGCAATTATTGCAGCGAGGACATAATTAAATTGCTCATAAATCAAGTGATGTACAAAACATTTAATTTAGGATTGATGAATTCCAATCTCAGATTCTTCTTTATCTCAAAAAAAAATCCTCAACGCAAAAGCATTGAGGATTTTAATAAATTGTTATTTAAGGCTGGAATAAGGTCAAGATGACTTACAATCAACATTGGCAGCTGTAGTCCAAATCAGATTAACACCCCCATCTGCAGATTCAAGTGGCTATCATATTCAGCCATAGTGGGTGTAATAAATTCGTGAACAATGGTATGTGGCTGAATCAAGTCAACAATCTCTTTTGCACGCGTGCTTTGGAAAGGCAGATGCTGATCAATTTTTAGCACATGATTTCGAGCTGATGTATATTTTTCACCATGAGACAAGTTTGCCCATTCTGCTGGTAAGCCCCTGCGAATTTGCTGCAACTGGTACTCACCCGACAAACTCAAATTCAGATGAATGGATTGAATCCTCTTTCTGATTTCTGTCGACAATTGAGTTAATTTCTCCAAAACAAAATCCACAGCCTCATCCTCACAACGTAATTTGGGGTTGGTGTTCATCAGATGTCCCGTATCCAAAACCAAATTCCATTTATCAAAGGCTAAACTTCCTGCAAAATCATCAGTCAAAGCGGCATTCTCGAAGTTCAAGCCCGGCCACCAGAGATTTTCTATGCCAATGGTGCAAGGCGGTTCTCCATCTGAGAATTCCTGGGCTGTACGATTCAATAGTTCTGCAAAAGTCTGCAAAACCTCATCATCGGCATAAGTAAACTTGCGGGTAAAAGCATGTTCCAATTCCACATGAGCCGCATGCATCACAGCTTGCTTGGGCTGAAAATCAGCTGCAAACTCCCACAGTTTTTTTTGAGTGGCAACCATCTCAGCCTGACTGCTTCCTCCACAACAATATTGAATATGGTCCGGAGGCATAGGTGGAAAATAAGCCTTCAGGCCCTTCTCCCCTTTTCGCCAGACATCGAGCCAGGTAATCCAGAAAGGCAAATGAATACTCTTCACAATCTCCCTGGGGATATCAGCTGAAGCTGCTTCATAACCAATTAATAATTCGACACCATCGGCGTCGCTCTTGTCTATATATTTTTTCAGACCTTTCCAGCCGTCCTCCAAACGTTTCAAGTCTGATGGGTGTATCGAAAAATCTACCAGGTTCTCATAAGTCATATCTGCTACTTTAATCCCCCAAAAATAGAGCTTATTTTAGAGCTTTATGCATCATAAATTCAAAAAATGTCGACAGAACATCATTCTCTACAAGCGATGGAAACTGGCTACTAAATCTAAAAATAAGATATCTGAAAACATTCTCGCAAAAGATGCGTACTTTTGAGCACTAATTTCCCTTTTACTAATGGGAATAATAACAAGTTAAAATTTACAAAGCCATAGTATCACATTCGATACTATAGTCGATGTACTACATACTAAAACAAAGAAACGTGAGTTTAATTGGAAAATATGCCGATCTAAAAGTTGCCAAATTGGTCGACTTTGGCGTTTACCTACTGGGTGAAGACGAAACCGAAATTCTATTACCAACACGATATGTACCAGAGAATACACAGCTGGACGATACCATTAAGGTTTTTATCTACCGCGACTCGGAAGATAGAGTGATTGCAACAACAGAAAAGCCGTATGCTATTGTTGGTGAATTTGCCTGGTTAAGAGCTAAGGCTGTTACCAAAGTAGGTGCTTTTCTTGATTGGGGTTTGATGAAAGATTTGCTTTGTCCTTTCCGTGAGCAAAAAATGGATATGGAAGAAGGTCGCAGCTATTTGGTTTACGTTTATGTAGATGAAAAAACAGGACGTATTGCTGCCACTGCCAAACTTGAACAAATTCTTAAAGATTTAGATGCTGAGTTCACCGAGGGGCAAGAAGTGAGTATCATGATTGGTCATCATTCTGATTTGGGCTATACGGCTATTATTGATAATAAAGGTATCGGTATACTTTATAATAACGAGATTTTTGGTGCCATTCGCGAAGGTGATGTGTACAAAGCCTGGGTTAAGAAAGTTCGTCCTGATGGAAAGATCGATCTTAGCCTTCAACAGCAAGGTTATCACCTTGAAGTACCAAGAGTAGGCGAAGAACTGTTTGAAATATTAAAAAAAGAAAATGGTTTTCTCCCCTTAAACGACAAAAGTTCTCCTGAAGAGATATACGACAACTTACAAATGAGTAAGAAAAACTTTAAGAAGGTGATCGGTTTACTTTACAAGCAACGCCTAATCACAATCAAGGAGGATGGCATACATCTGGTTGAACCGGAAAAAAAATAGAATACAACTAAGAGACAATAAGCAGCCAAACTGCCTTTATTGTCTCTTTTTCATACACAACCAACTAACACAATCATGATTATTAAAACTTTTAAATCACTACTACTTGCCGGTTTATGCTTCGCTACTGCAACTGGCATGGCACAAGACAAGTCTGACTGGCAAAATGGGGTACCCGAGGGCTGTACTACCATTACGGTAGGGAAAGCGGCTACTTTCGATGGTTCGGTAATCACATCACACACCGACGACAGTCATCGCACACGCGCCTGGATGTCGGTTACGCCTGCAAAAAAACATGACAAAGACAGCAAATTCGAACTATTCGAACGCTCGGCATACGACAGCCTGCGCATGCCGACTTATCAGCATAAAAAAATTGGGGAAATCGATCAGGTTGCAAACACCTACCAGTTTTTAAATACCGCCTACCCTTGCATCAACGAGAAGCAATTGGCTATTGGCGAATCCACTTTTGGCGGACGTGAAGAACTGTATTCCGAAGCTTGTATTATCGACTGTCAGCGTTTGCAACAGTTGATGTTGGAGCGTTGTACAACTGCTCGTGAAGCCATTAAAATGGCCGACGAATTATTAAAGCAATATGGCTGGAGAGATTTTGGTGAAGTATTAACCATTGCCGATAAACAAGAAGTATGGCACTTTGAAGTTGTCGGCCCTGGTAAGGGCAAGGTTGGAGCCGTATGGGTTGCACAACGTGTGCCGGATGATCATATAGCTGTCAACGCCAATGCATCAACCATTAAGGAAATCGATTTGAAAAACAGCGATTACTTTATGGCTTCAGACAACATCTTTCAAGTTGCAGAAGACAATGGCTGGTATAATCCTGAAAAGGAAACCTTCCGTTGGAATTATGCTTACGCGCCTAAAAGTCGTCGTTCTATAGCTTCTCGCCGTAGAGAGTGGCGTGTACTTTCAATGGCTGCACCTTCATTAGATTTAGATCCAACAGCTAAGGATTTCCCTTTCTCAGTGAAACCTGATGAAAAGGTGACCATGGAGAAACTGGTTGAAATTTTCAAGGACTATTACGAAGGTACGCCTTTCAACTTTGTAAAAAATATCAAGCAAGCCGATAAAGATGGTAAGGAAGCCATCTCTCCTTTTGCCAATCCATTTATGCCTTACGGTATGAATCGCCTGTTTAAAGTGAATGGCGGTTGGGGCGAGCTCGGTGAGCGAACCATTGCCCGCTGGTACACCATGTATGCAACCATTATTCAGTGCCGTAGCTGGATGCCTGATGATATCGGAGGAATCGTATGGTTAGCACAGGATAATGTGGCTACTTCTATCTACATTCCTGTTTACTCTGGAACCACTGATTTAGCAGATTCGTACAAAGTGAAAGCCCGTCGCTTGGGCTACACCCGTAAGTCTGCCTGGTGGGCATTCAACCGTTTGAGCACGCTTACTGCACAACGCTGGGGCGATATGCGTCACGATGTGGATAAGGTATTTGTGCCACTACAAAAGCAATACTTCGAAGAGCAAGCTAAAATCGATGAGCAGTACTTATCACTTAGTAAACGCAAACGTCGTTCTTTCCTAACCGATAGAAGTATCGAAATTGGAAACGAAGTGGTAGAAAAAGCCTGGGAAATTGGCGATGGCCTTTGGACCAACTACGATGAGAAATTTTAATTCATCTCCACAGATAACAAAATATAAAGAGCAGCTTTCGGGCTGCTTTTTTTATGCCCAAAAACAAATTAAGTTGGGCGTTCCCTTTTTGGCTCCTGAGGATTTACTCGTAAACTCGTTAAGCATGTTAATAATCTGCAGGTTTTGAGTTTGGAATTTATAATCCCCCAGAATAAAATTCAAATAAAGGCGATTACTAACACGCTTATTGAACGAAGTGAATAAATCGCCAACTCCTGACTCAAGATAAGATATCCTGGGAGCTGAACAGACCTCTACTCTAAAACAAACTATTAATTATCAATAAGTTTTACTAAATTAGTGATCATAAAAATCAAACAACACTAATCTAAATTCACTACATGATGAAAGGACTCATTTTAGCTTCGATTTGTTTATTGTCTAGCTTTTCAATTTCATTCGCTCAGGATGATATACAAAAGGAAAAAGAACTTGTTAAATCAGTAATTCAAACAGCTTATGTTGATGGGCTTTGCAATAATGCCGACGAGGCAGCTGTAAATAAAGGCTTTCACCCTGGTTTTAATCTTATGGGAGCCGGAAAAGGTAACACGATGTGGAAATATCCCATTTACAACTGGATTGAAAACGCTAAAGAAGGCAAAAAGACGAAGAAGTATGCTTTCCAGGACGAGTTCACAACCATCAAATTTTTGTTTGTTGATGTTACTGGAAATGTAGCCACCTCGAAAATAGAATTCTACGAGGGAGACGAGAAAAAATTCATCGATTACCTATCGCTGATAAAATTTGAAGATGGCTGGAAAATCGTAAGCAAAATATTCTACAAAATCCCTAAAGAAAAGAAGGAAAAAGATTCATAATAGTTAATATAGTTGCTCGCTCCTGCAGATTTTCAATCTGCAGGTTCTGAGTTGGGGATTTTAAATCCCCCATGTAACAAATTTGAATACGTATAAAAAGCAATTGCTAACACGCTTAATGAACGAAGTGAATAAATCGCCAACTCCTGACACAAGATAAGATATCCTGGGAGCTGAACAGACCTCTACTCTAAAACAAACTATTAATTATCAATAAGTTTTACTAAATTAGTGATCATAAAAATCAAACAATACTAATCTAAATTCACTACATGATGAAAGGACTCATTTTAGCTTCGATTTGTTTATTGTCTACCTTTTCAATTTCATTCGCCCAAGATGACATTCAGAAAGAAAAGGAACTCGTAAAATCAGTGATTCAAACAGCTTATGTTGATGGGCTTTGCAATAATGCCGACGAGGCAGCTGTTAATAAAGGCTTTCACCCTGGTTTTAATCTTATGGGAGCCGGAAAGGGTAACACAATGTGGAAATATCCCATTTACAACTGGATTGAAAACGCTAAAGAAGGCAAAAAGACGAAGAAGTATGCTTTCCAGGACGAGTTCACAACCATCAAATTTTTGTTTGTTGATGTGACTGGAAATGTAGCCACCTCGAAAATAGAATTCTACGAGGGTGACGAGAAAAAATTCATCGATTACCTATCGCTGATAAAATTTGAAGATGGCTGGAAAATCGTAAGCAAAATATTCTACAAAATCCCTAAAGAAAAGAAGGAAAAGGATTCATAATAGTTAATATAGTTGCTCGCTCCTGCAGATTTTCAATCTGCAGGTTCTGAGTTGGGGATTACTCGCAAGCTCATTAACATGTTATATAATCCCTGAAAAATAAATTTCGATTTCCATTAAAGACGATTAAAAATCGCCAGCTCCTTTACCCCAGATAACATATCTGGGGCAGCTTTACAACTAAGTGAAGCTCTCACTCTTCTTCTGAACCTTCAAAAACACTTCAGAGGCCTTACGCCGGTGGGCGGAACCATGCTGCACACTGCAGGGAACTTCCGCCACTTGACGGGAACAAACTGCAGATTAATGAAGAAAAAGCCCTGAGCCTCCCATTAATGCTCAATACCCGAAAAACACAAGATCTTGCACATTCATTTTATTTCACTCTGGACTAAGCGATTATGCTTTCAGCTCATAAGATAAATTTGTACATTAGAGGAAAGCTAAATCATTCAAATAAATTCAACACGATGATTAAAACATATGCATTACTATTAATTTTGACTGTATACAGCTTAGGGATAAGTGCTCAGCAAATAATTACAGACAGACCTGACCAAACTGAATCATCCACCACCATTCCACTTAAAAGTTTCCAAATTGAGAGTGGAATTCTTTTCGGTAACGAAGAGAGTGGGCTAATTAAACAGGTCTTAATTCCTACCACCCTATTGCGATATGGTCTGACAAAAAATATAGAATTAAGATTCGTACAACAGTTCGAAAACCTTAAGAACGATGCGACCTCACAAAGTGATTTTGGAATCAGCGATCTGGAAATTGGAACAAAAATTCAACTCTTAAAAAGGGAAGACATCAATACTGAAATTGCTTTTCTTTCTCATCTGATACTGCCAACCGGCTCAAATGGTCTCACAAATGATAAATTTGGGACCATCAATAAGCTTGCGATTTCTCATGAAATAAATGACAATCTTGGCTTGGGATATAATGTAGGATACGATAATTTTGGTGAAGGTGAAGGCGATTTAACTTATTCTGTTGCCCTGGGAATTGGTTTGGGTGAAAAATTTGGAACCTACGTTGAACTTTATGGCGAATATGCCGAATTCTCAAGTTGTGGAACAAACTTCGATTCCGGCCTCACCTACCTGATTAAAGATAATCTGCAACTTGACGTTTCCTTTGGATTAGGACTGAATCACGAAATGCATTACTTCTCGCTGGGTTTCAGTTGGAATATCAGTAAGATCTGAATTCAATAACTAAACTTCCGCTCAAATACATTGCCCTTTCCTATGCTGTTATAAGCTTAAGAGAGGGCTTTTCTGGTTAAAGAAGAATAATTCCGCTGCCCTTCTCTCCCTCTTTGCAGAATAAAAGCTATTTTTAGCTTCTCTAAAAAACTAATCAATAAAAACCCAATAGACATGAATCAAAGAGGATTTGCCAGCGACAACTTTTCAGGCGTTCTGCCCGAGGTGATGGAAGCCATTCAAAAGGTTAACTACGGTCATTCAATGGCCTATGGTGGTGACCCTTATACGGCATCAGCCATCGAAAAGTTCAAGCAACTGTTTGGTGAGAACATCGATGTTTATTTTGTTTTTAATGGTACAGGTGCCAATGTGATTGGTCTGTCAACCCTGACCCAAAGTTGGAATTCTGTGATTTGCCCGTCTACGGCTCACATACAAGTGGACGAGTGCGGCGCTCCCGATAAAATTACGGGTTGCAAGTTTATTCCTATCGAAGTAACAGATGGCAAGCTGACACCAGACCTGATTAAGAGCCAATTGCACGGATTCGGCTTTGAGCACCATTCGCAACCTAAGGTGATATCGATTACCCAATGTACCGAATTGGGCACTGTTTACACACCCGAGGAAGTAAAAGCCATTTGCGATTTGGCACACGAACACGACATGTATGTGCACATGGATGGCGCCAGATTGGCCAACGCCGTTGCAAGTTTGGATGTTGATGTGAGAGAAATAACCAATAAGGCTGGTGTGGATGTCTTGAGTTTTGGAGGTACTAAAAATGGTATGATGTTGGGTGAAGCGGTGATCTTCTTCAATCCTGAACTATCAAAAAACACCAAGTATGTTCGCAAACAAAGCATGCAGCTTTGTTCAAAAATGAAATATATTGCCTGCCAGTTCGAGGCTCTTTTGACCAATGATCTGTGGTTAAAAACAGCACGCCATGCCAATAAAATGGCTAAGCTTCTTGAGGCAGAAGTCAAAAATATTGATGCGGTACAGATCACACAAAAAGTGCAAACCAATGGTATTTGGGCCATTATCCCTAAGGATAAAATTGAAGCCCTGCAAAACGACTACTTCTTTTGGGTATGGGACGAGCACACTGGCGAAGTCAGATGGTTATGCTCTTTCGATACCACCGAAGAAGATATCAAGGGCTTTGTTGCCTTGCTTAAGAAACAACTTTGCTAATCACTTATTATTAATTGCAAATCACAAATTGCTAGATGGCTATTCTACACAAAAACTATTCATTAGAACCCTATAATACGTTTGGCATCGAAGCCAAGGCCGATTACTTTTTCGAATTCGACACAAGCGATGAGATCAAGTCTTTTCTGGACGATAATCCACTTGATAACATCAACTACCTGATTCTTGGAGGGGGCAGCAACTTGCTATTCACCGACGACTACGAGGGTTTGGTCCTTCATCCCAACATTAAGGGTATCGATATTGTATCGGAGAACGAGGATTCAGTTTTGGTGAAAGCAGGTGCCAACGAAGATTGGGACGAATTTGTGGCCTGGGCCGTGGCTCATAACTATAGCGGCATAGAAAACCTTTCACTCATTCCAGGTGTGGTTGGTGCAGTTCCTGTTCAAAACATTGGCGCCTATGGTGTTGAAGCTTGCGAAGTGGTCGAGAAATTGGATGCCATATCTATTGAAACCAAAAAGCAAGTGGAATTCCAAAACTTTCACTGCGAGTTCGACTACCGTGATAGCGTTTTCAAAAAGGAATACAAGAACCTCTTTATCATCACACATGTTTACTTCCGACTGAGCAAAAAAGCAGAGTTTAAGCTGGAATATGGTGCCATTAAAAAGGAGCTTGAAAACTACGATGAAATCAATCTGCAAAATATCAGAGAGGTGATCATTAAGATTAGAGAAAGCAAGCTTCCTGATCCACTGGAGATAGGCAATGCAGGTAGTTTCTTCAAAAACCCTGTGGTTGAAACAGAGTTCGCCGAAAAGCTGGTAACCAAACACCCTGATTTACCCAATTACGAAGTCGATAACAAAAACACTAAACTGGCAGCAGGCTGGCTTATTGAGCAATGCGGCTGGAAAGGAAAACAAGTAGGACAAGCAGGCGTGCATAAAGATCAAGCCCTGGTTCTGGTTAACCTGGGTGGTGCTAAAGGCCATGAAGTCCTTCAACTTGCCAATGAAATAAAGAAATCTGTTCTCCTTAAATTTGGAGTCAAACTGGAGATGGAAGTCAATGCCATTTAAATCGATTAATGATGAACGATGAGTGATTGTCAATAATAAAAAAACAGTCACTCATTGCTTCACTCACATAAATGAAGAGCAAACTTTGAATCTTGAGTTCAAAATTATAAGTTTAATGTTGAGAGTTATGAGCTTAGACTTGGGCTGAAATAAAATATTCTGCGCGCAACCTTTAACCTTTGACAATTCTTCGACTTTAAAACTTTTCTGACCTTTAGACTTTTCGACCTTTAGACCTTTAGTCCTTTAGTCCTTTAGTCCTTATTTAAAAATCTTCTGCTTATTTAGGGCACGTTGGTATTTCTCTGCATTTTTATTGTGCTCCCTTAGGCTTCGAGCAAACACATGGTAGCCCGAGAAGTCAGGACTGGCACAAAAATAAATGTACTTGTGGTTTTCACAGTTTAAAACCGAATTGATACCTGATATAGAAGCCTGACGAATAGGTCCTGGTGGCAAACCAGCATATTTATAGGTATTATAAGGTGATTTTATGGCCTTGTGTTTATTCAGAACTCTGCGCATGCTAAAGTCACCCCAGGCAAATTTAAGTGTTGGATCGGCATCGAGTTTTATTCCTCGCTTTAAACGATTGACATAGACACCTGCCACACGAGGTTTTTCGTCTTCTTTAATAGTCTCCTCATCTACGATTGATGCCAGTGTACTCACCTCGATAGGGGTCAGATTCATCTTAGCAGCTTTTTTCATGCGATCAACACTCCAAAACTTCACATATTCCTTATACATGCGTTGGGTAAACTTCTTTGCATCTATATTCCAGTACACTTGATAGGAGTTGGGGATAAAAAGACCGATCGCAGTTTCAGGTTTGAAACCAAAAGACTTCAGGTTATCCTCATCCTTCAGAAAGCTTAAAATACTCAGAGAATCGGCTTCTATCTGTCGTCCAATTTTCCCTGCAAACTCTTCAAGAGTTCGGGTATTGTTAAAAGTGAGTTTCACAGGTGATTGATTACCCGAACGTAAAATATTAACCAGATTATTGTTACTGATACCATCCTCCAAACGATATCTTCCCGCTTTAACGGTTTCATTATAACGCTTCTTATTCATCACCCATTCCAATGATGAAAGATTCTTTACACAATTACTCTCCTCAAAAATATCCAAAACAGATTGCATGTCCGAACCTGTTGGGATGTGTACAAAAAGCTCGGTTTTGTCTCCTAAATCTATATTTGAAGAAAAGATATCGCGATAAAATTTCAATAAAAAAACCGACACTGTAACTAACACAATGAAAATAGCTGCCAGTACATATTTCTGCATCTTCGATTGAAGTTTATCTAATCTGAATAGGTTGATCATATTTTTATTTTCTAGTTCTAATCCTTTACCACAAATTTATACAAATAAATAAGCTTATCAATAGAACACCTCATTTCTAAAGCAGAGAATTTATGCAGAAATAAAGCCAAAGCATAGGTGTAATTATTCAAAAAAATTATCTTTGGTTATCGATTTATAAGACAACTAAAACAACACATAACACATGAAGATTAACTCGAATTTTGATAGCGGTAACATCAAGGTCATTGACTGTAGCCACGCTTCTGATATACAACTTGAAATTAATAAAGACACCAATTCTGATTTCTTTCAGTGGTTCCACTTCCGTTTACAGGGCGCACAAGACCAGTCTTGTAAAATGCGTATCATAAATGCATCAGAAGCATCATATCCTGAGGGATATAATGGCTATTATGCTGCAGCATCATACGATAAGGAAACCTGGTTTAGAGTACCTAGCTCATTCGATGGTAAAGAACTAGTGATTGAACACACACCCGAATTCAACTCTGTATTTTACGCCTATTTTGCGCCCTACTCCTACGAGCAACACCTTAATTTGGTGCACAATGCTCAGCTTTCGCCAGAGTGTGAATTGGTTTCGATAGGTGAAACCGTACAAGGTCGCGACATCGACATGTTAATTGCTGGTGAGCCTTCTCCAGAGAAGAAAAAAATATGGATCATTGCCCGTCAGCATCCTGGCGAATCGATGGCAGAGTGGTTTATGGAAGGGTTTATTGGTAAGCTTCTTGACGAAGATGATGCTGTTTCAAGAACGCTATTGAGTAAAGCGGTATTCTATATTGTTCCAAACATTAATATCGATGGTAGTATTCTTGGGAACTTAAGATCGAATGCGGCTGGTGCCAATCTGAATCGTGAGTGGGCTGAGCCTAGTCTTGATTTCAGTCCGGAAGTTTATCATGTTCGCAATATGATGGATAAATATGGCTGTGATTTAAATATCGATATTCATGGTGATGAAGACTTACCTTACAACTTCATTTCAAGTATCGAAGGTATCCCTTCTTTCGACGAGAGATTGAAAAATCTTTTAGAAAAATTCACTGAATCGTGGAAGGCCTCTTGTCCTGATTTTCAAGACACTCATGGCTACCCCAAGAACGAACCTGGCAAAGCTAACTTAGCAATCTGTTCAAAACATATTGGGGAACGATATAAATGTTTATCTTTGACCGTTGAAATGCCATTTAAGGACAATAATGATCTACCTGATCCTGAATTTGGATGGTCTCCGGAACGAAGCATTTTGTTTGGAGAATCGGTATTACACCCCATCTTACAGGTGGTTGATCACTTAAGATAATAAAAATATATACACTCTGTATATTACTCAGAAAATGCCACATCTATGCTTCCTTGATGTGGCATTTTCGCTTTTACCCCCTATCCATAAGCTTTACAGAAGATTTAAAAAAATCATTAAGGTTTTCCATTAAGGTATTCAGCTTTTAAAAAATTCCCATCTTCATTTTTGAACGCTCATAATATTATTCAAAACGTCATTCTTCCTTCCTATTTGAAAAACAACTTACATTAAACACGCTCACACCCTACTATTATATTCTTATAACATTATCTAAGTAGATATTTTTTTTCGTGTCAAATTGAAAAGGCTTCCTATTATTGGAAGCCTTTTCTGGTTATTAGAATTTCTTTTCATCTTGTTTTTAGTTTAGGTTTTTCATAGCACAGTTATTAAGTGTGCAATAGCGTAAAGAAGACCAGCAACAGCCCAAATGAGCTTTCGGAACTCCCTCACATCTTTTGATTTGATTACCATAAAACTAAAAAATTAAATTGTTTGTTAAAATTGTATATACAGAAAGATAACTATAATATTAATTTATTCAAAACGCTATTTAACCGTTCAGAAAGCTATAAAAGCTTCCTTTATTTGTGCTTGACATTTGGCAAAACTTTCTATTTTAAATTAAATATATAATCTAAAATACTTAGTCTTTATATGACAAAAAGATTAAGTATTTAAGTCTAAGGGTTTTCTATACGCATCTTATTGAATCTCTATACTTGAGCAATATTTTTAATAAAGATATGCTTCATCTCATCCTCATCAGTATCTATAAAGTCCATATCTAAATCGTCAAACTCATCCTCTTTAATATCATTGTCAGCCTCATACCGTAACTTCTTATATCCACATCTGGAATAAAATGCGTTGAGTCTGTCTTGTGCTTTTTCGTAATTTCTATCGTCGATAATTCCTTCAAAACCTACAGGAAAGCTTTTAAGAGCCACATAAGCACAGGTCGATTTAAAATAGATTCCTAAACTATTTAAGACATATTTGCCATACCCTTTTCCTCTGTATTTTGCTTTCAACTCAAGTCGCTTAACAAGCAAAACATTTCTATTAAAACTATCTCCCACCAATTCTACTATTTTATCATCTATCCTTTCATAGCTATCGTTTAATATAGCTGTACCCACTTCAAAAGATGAAGGCGATTTATCAAAGGCTTCCATTAAAGTACAATACCCCGCTTCGAAATTCAAGTCATACATCTCTAAACAGATAGAACCGATCTCTATTTCATCTAAATCATAATTATCAAATTCATCACCTGATTTAATTAATATCTTACCTGAATAAGTAATCATATTGGGATGTGAAGCATAATCTACATCTAACAAATGTGAAAAACTGTATTCTACTCTAACACTCTCATTCATATATTCTATTCAATATTTTAATTTGTATGCAAAGGAAATTAAAATCCTCTGAATATTTGACTATCCAGAGGTGCTATATATCTAAACATTCTTTATCTCATCAGTTTCATATTCTTTCATTCCTGCTACCTTATTATAAAATGTACTCACCTTTGTATTATTCAAGCTAAAAGCATCTAAACACTTTAGATATGTTTCAGCTGTATCTACCTTACGGTGGAATATATATCTATTCGTTCTAGAAAAGTGTGGCCTTTTCGTTTTCTCTTCCCTCCTCAATATTCCCCCGTTACAAACAGTAATTTATAGTCACTTACAAGGTATTTGCCAAATTGTTGTTACAAGATGAATTAAATTGATGTAAATTGATTAATTTAAATACAGATTTTATACCTGTAAGATCTTAAACCATCATTTCAAATCAGACTCTCATTAAAACCTATGCATAATGATTAAAGTCTCGAAACAATTTTGGATCAAACCCAGCCTGCTCATTTTAACTGCTATCTTATTCTCAAGCTGTGGTGTTATTATTGGCGGGAGTAACTACTATGCACATGTAACAGTTGAAAATCACCCTGAAGCCGTCATCTCATTTGAAGGGGAATCACAAGGTTCGGGTACGGCAAGTTTTTCAGCACCCAGAAGGAAAGCAGATTCATTTTCAATAAAAGTGAAAGAACCAGGCTGCAAAGAACAGGTCTTTGATTTTACTGAAAAGAAATATCGCGGCTGGACCCTGGCCGGATCAGTAGTGACCGGGGTAGGACTAATTGCCAGTGTTCCTGTGCCATTTGGATTAATGGTTGATGGTGCTACAGGCTCATTGTGGAAACCGAGTATAAATGAAGCGGGTGTATCGGAAATCGATTTTAAGAATTATCATTATAACATTAACTATACAGGTTGTGGAGACAATCCGATCACCACGACTAAAGAGAATAAATCAAAAGCCAAACGATTAACTGAGCTTGAAGAATTATTAAAAAAAGAAATTCTAAGTCAAGACGAATTTGAGACATTAAAGAAAAAAATATTATCCGAATAGAATTATCTTCCAATAAATGTCTCCGTTAATCCCATTGACGGAGACATTCTCAATTTAAACGTCAGATTAAGCTACAAGTTTCCCTAAATCCATTTAAGTTTCTGATACCTGATAAAACGAGCCCTCCATCAAAACCTTTAAATCCCTAAGTCATACTTCTTAGCGCAACTTAAAAACAAATTCAAAGGAGCAAAAAGCAAATATTTAAAAAGAATTTGCTAATATTAAACAGTAAAGCTCCACTTGTAAAGTTTAGCTATGAGAAAACCCACAAGTGACTTGAAGAATCGTTTACAGCATAAACATCAGAAAACTATAAAATATGAGTAGCAAAATCTATAGTGTCATTAAAGGAACAGGAAAGTACATTCCATCAACCCGAGTAAAAAATGAAGATTTCCTCAACCATGAGTTTTATGAATCAAAAAATAAAAAGATTGAAAAACCGAATCGTGAGATAATTGAGAAGTTTGAAGAAATCACCACCATTGCTGAGAGAAGACATGTTACTGAAGAATTAGTTACCTCTGATATTGCTTTTTATGCTGCTGAAGATGCCATTAAAACGGCACATATCGACAAAGAAGAATTGGATTATATTGTTGTAGCTCACAATTTTGGTGATGTGAAACACAACAACCGAAAATCGGATATTGTTCCCAGTTTGGCCGCCAGAGTCAAGCATAAATTAGAAATCAAAAATCCCAACTGCGTTGCTTACGATTTACCATTCGGTTGCCCGGGTTGGTTACAAGCGACCATACAGGCCGATTATTACATTAAATCAGGTGATGCAAAAAAAGTGCTGGTGATAGGTGCTGATGTCCTGTCTCGAATTTCTGATCCATACGACAGAGATAGTATGCTTTACGCCGATGGCGCCGGAGCTATTATTCTAGAAGGAAAGGAAAGCGACACACCAATAGGCATATTGGCACATACAACCCGATCGGACACCTTTTTGTATTCACAAATGCTGTACATGGGGGAATCGTTCAATCCTAATTGTGATAGAAAAAATGATTTATTCTTAAAAATGAATGGTCGTCGATTATACCAATACGCACTTGCAACAGTTCCTCAAGCCATACAAGCCTGTCTGGATAAAAGCAACACCCATCTTAGTGAGATCAAAAAAGTTCTGATTCACCAGGCCAATGGAAAAATGGATGATGCGATATTAAAAAGATTATATGCCCTTTATAATATGACAGATATACCCGAAGATGTGATGCCTATGACCATATCCTGGCTGGGAAATTCATCTGTAGCAACTGTACCTACTTTGCTGGACCTGATATTAAAAGGTGAGCTGCCCCCACATAAAATAAACAAAGGAGATACCCTTGTATTTGCATCTGTGGGAGCTGGTATGAATATCAATTCAATGGTTTATAAGATGTAGAAAGTTCAATTGTATTCAAGAAGAATAAATGGCGGCATATTTCCTTAATTCAGGTTATATGCCGCCATTTCTTTGATCTCAATTCTAAGAAAGAAAACAACCTAGCCATTCTCACAGATTAGCTCCAAACGCTTACGATCCGAAATCTCTATCGATTTTCCTTCTACAGAAATTAATTTATCCTCCTTAAATTCCTTAATAACTCTCGAGAGACTTTCAACAGACATAACGGTTAACTCAGCTAAATCCTTCCTTGATAAAGCCAAATTGAAACGTGGACTCTTATAGATTCTATTGGATAAGCAAAGCAGTATTTCAGCCAATCGTCCACTCGATTGCTTTTGGGTCAAACAAAAAAGGCGACTGTAACTGCGAATCGTATTCTCATTTAATCGGGCAATCATTTTTGAACCAAAACGAGCATTGTGTTGTAATAAATTACTCAAGGTACTGATATTAAACAAGCAAACTGTCGTCTCCTCGTAGGCTACGGCCGTATAATGGAATACATTCTTCCCAAACAGGGACTGCAATCCAATCAGGTACCCGTCCTTTTCAATGGTCAGAATAATGTTCTTTCCATTGTTGCCCTCTATGTAAAGTTTTACGAATCCTTTCTTAATATAGATCACATGAGAGGCCAGCATGCCTTGCTTGCAAATGACTTCCCCCTTCTTAAAAGTGACTTCCAGGCGACCTTCTTCAATCATTTCCAATTGCGAATCATTCAACTCCTTGAAACACTCCGATTTGGTTAAACAATTCTTGCAAGTGATTGATTTTACTGGGATAGTCATAGGTTTTTAGATTTAGGTTAAGAATGAACAGATCTAAATATATACAAATCTATCAAGATAAAATATGTTTTATATCAAGTTTTATACTGTAATAGATCAATTTATTGCCTGTAACAGCTCAACTATTTTATTGCACATTCCAGAAATGCACTTGAGCTATTTCACCGGTAATCATGGATTTATCACTCAATAAAGTCCTAATATTACATTGAAGAAATAAATCTTTAATTAACAGTCCATATAAAAGCAGAATTCTTAAACAGCATTTATTTAGACAAATAATCAAAACCCAAAAGCATATGAAGACAACAAAAGTCCTTCTTTCAATCTCCTTAATTCTTTTTATGTGGGGATGTAGCATGAAAAATAAGCCAGAGTCAAAACTTTATGAAAATCTGGATGAAATGGTCGCTGAAGCCCGTTCGATGACTTCAACTATCAGCATCGATGATTTTCACAAGCTTATGCAAAGTGAAACAGCTTATATCCTAATCGATGTGCGTTTACCCGAAGAACATAAAAAGGGATTCATTCCAGGTTCTGTTTCAATACCTCGAGGCGTACTCGAATTCCGTATAGACAGCGAAAAAGTCTGGGATGAAGAAGGGATGTATGTGCCCGAAAAGGATGAAATGTTGGTCTTGTATTGTAAAAAAGCGAAACGGAGTGTATTTGCTACTCGCGCTTTAAAGCAATTGGGATACACCAATATCAAATACCTGTCAGGTGGATGGACCGAATGGCATTCCCAATATCCTGAACTGAAAGAAGACAAAATTGAAGAAGGTGCTGACCTGGGTGTAGCCGCTGAAGAAGAAGAATCGGGAGGTTGCTAATCTCCTACTATTTGAAATAAATAAAACCCAAAATAATTATAAACCTAAACCTTATCACAATGAAAAAATTCACGAAGTATTTCTTGCTTATCGCATTGATACCTGCCTTATTTCTTACTTCTTGTAAAGAAGATGATGATGTAGCTGGTGTTGAAAACCCCGCTTTTGAAACCCTTCAAACTTATCTTGTTGATAGTAATATGGATTTGAACCAGATTATATCAACAGAAGAGAACGGCAAATTTGCTACTAAAACAATTGAGGGTAAGTATATTTTAGATATTCGTAGTGAAGCTGACTTTACTACCAATCATTTAGATGGTGCTGTTAATACGACTCTGGGAGGAATTCTTGATGCTGCAGCCTCAGCGGATAAACCTATTTTGGTTGTTTGTTACACTGGACAAACTGCTGCTAGAGCTGTAGTAGCCCTACGTTTAAGTGGGTACCCAAAGGCAGCATTACTAAAATGGGGAATGAGTGGACAAGGTGCTCCTGGCCCATGGAATAGCAATATCGGCGATGCAGCTGTAGGACATGCAAACTGGACAAATGATGCACCAGTAAATCCTTCTACCTTTCCTGCTCCTATCCTTTATACAACAGCTACTGAAGGATCTGCAATATTAAAGGAAAGAGTACAGGCAATGTTGGAAAATACGGCATGGTCAGTTAAAAACCCTGACGTATTAGCTACTCCAGGGAACTATCAAATCAACAACTACTTCTCAGAAGGCGATTGGACTGGCTTTGGTCATTTCAAGGGAGCTCACCGTTTGAATCCTCTTACTTTAAATGGAAGTCAAGTCTTCAATCTTGATCCTAATCAATCTATCGTAACTTATTGTTATACAGGACAAACTTCAAGCATCATTACTGCTTACTTACATGTACTAGGATACGATAAAGCAAAGAGTTTATTGTTTGGTATGAATGGCTTGCAGAATTCTCATAGCCAGTGGACTGACAATACTGCGATTACAGGAAATCGTTGGACCGCTGAAGGTCACTAAAATTTTTATGAACACTTAGGAATGTAATGCATTCCTAAGTGTATTATCAAAAAAATAATTCACGGATTAATACACCACGAAAAAAATTCGAACTCTATAAAGTATATAATCTATCAGAAAGTTCGGATTGTTTCCATTGATTATAAATACTAACCATATGAAAAAGATACTTCTAATTGTTATGTTGGCAATGATATTGCCAGTCATAGTAAATGCACAGGGATGTGATGAGCCTTCTGGAGAAGGCGTAAATGTTTTTGGATTCTTCCAACCTAAATTTGAATACAACCAGATGGAAGGTGTAGATGATACGAACACATTTGATTTTAACAGAGCACGAATTGGTGCTATGGGGGTAATTCCTTATGATATCAGTTATTATATGGTTCTGGAAACAAGTCCATCTAAAAATGATGGTACACCTTATCTCCTTGATGCATTTATTACTTATTCTCGTTTTGATTTTGCTAAACTTGCATTTGGGTCCTTCAAATCTCCGATTTCGTTGGAATTGAATACAGCATGTCATAAATTACATACAATCAACCGCTCTAAAGTTGTTGAACAACTTGCCACCCCTGATCGTGACCGTGGTTTTATGGTATTAGGTGGTGCAGATACGACCCTGTTCCAATACAGCTTTGCCATTACCAACGGCACAGGTTTATTCAAAAATGATGATAATAAGCGAAAAGATTATGCTGCTCGTGTTATTTTGAATCCTCACAAGAATATTAAGATTGGTGGTAGTTATAAATTTGGTAAAGCAACTCCAGTTGTCGATGGTATGCCTGATGATGAAAGAACCCGTTATGGAGCCGATATTCAATACAAAAAAGGAGCTTTCATGTTCCAGGGAGAATATTTATTTGGTAAGGATGTTGGTTCTTACACCACAGGAGGTGGTTGCGGTGAACCTATCGAAAATCATCAGGGGGATGTTAAACGTGATGGTATGTTCATGATGGCCATGTACAAAATGAAAAATAATTTTCAGCCTGTTGTCAAATTTGAATTTTTCGATTCGAACAAAGACATCAGTAACAATACTGAATTTTGCAGCACTTTCGGCTTGAACTATTTCTTGAATGATTGGACTAAAATTCAAGCCAACTATGTATATCGTGCTGAAAGAGAGCATGAAATTGATAACGATATATTCATGTTGCAAGCAACTGTTAAGTTTTAATAATGGGATAAAGGGGAGTTGAAAGACTCCCTTCGCTTGTATTTTGTAATTCGAATTAAAAAAAAAGTTATGAAGAAATTAATATTATTAGCTTTTGTGTGTCTTTTAGGCATACAAATGACTTTCGCTCAGGATGTAATTTCTGTTAAGGAGTTTTTGAAAATCAAAGATGATGCAAATGTCGTTTTAGTTAGTGCCAGAAAACCTGCTGATTATGCAAAGGTTCATATAAATGGTGCCATCAACATAAATCATAAATCTTTGTACAAAGCTGAACCCAAGAGTACTTTAAAATCACCAGCTGAAATCGCTAAAACCCTTGGTGAAAAAGGAATTAGTAATACCAATACCATTGTACTTTACGATAATGGTTCAGGGAAATATTCAGGTCGTATGTATTGGATTCTAAAATATTTGGGAGCCAAAGATGTGAAAATTTTGAATGGGCACATGAAAGCCTGGAGAATGGCTCGTAAGCCTGTAACTAAAAACCCGGTGAAAAGAAAAGCGACAACTTTTACAGTAAACCTTAATAAAGCCTCTATTGCAAATAAGGCTCAGGTAAAGAAAGCATCTACTAGTCCTGCTTCCATTATCGTTGACGTTCGTTCAACAGACGAATACAAGGGAATTAAAGAATCGAAACTCCCTAAAGGTCACATCCCTTCTGCAATCAACCTTGAATTCAAAAAGGTGATGACTTCAAAGAGTAAACTAAAATCGAAGGAAGAATTACAAGCTCTTTTTACAACAGCTGGTATAACTAAGGATAAAGAAATTATTCTTTACTGTGAGTCTAGTGTACGTGCAGGTGTTGTATATATGGCTCTTACATCAGCATTAGCTTATCCAAATGTTAAAGTTTACGATGGTGCCCTGTTCGAATGGACAGCAAGCGAAACTGTACAAAAATAGACTTTAATTTTTTCATAAATCTGTTAGTTATCCTCCGGTTTATCCGGAGGATAATGAATTGAATTTAAAATACCGATCTGATGAGCAAGTCAAGAAGAGATTTTATAAAGATATCCGCATTGGGTTTCGGAGGATTAGTTCTGGCTAATCCAATTCTGAACACCATGATTGGGCAAGTGCAAGCTGGTGAGCCCATGGATGCTTCCCAATTTAAACGTGTGCCTACCTATTGTGAAGTATGTTTTTGGAAATGTGCCGGTTGGGTACATACTGATGCAAAAGGTGAACTTTGGAAAATAGAAGGTAATGAAGAAGATCCTCATTGCAAGGGGCGTTTCTGCCCTAGAGGTACAGGCGGTCTTGGCATGTACAATGATGAAGATCGATTGAAATCGCCATTAATGCGAGTAGAAGTAAATGGCAAGCAAACATTCAAAGAAGTCAGCTGGGATAAAGCATTCCGATTTATTGCTGACAAAATGAATCAGATATCTGAAGAGCATGGCCCTGAAAGTATGGCCCTGTTCAAGCATGGATCCGGAGGCGCTCATTTTGGTAAATTATTCAAAGCCTTTGGTTCCCGAAATATTACCGCTCCCTCCTACGCCCAGTGTCGCGGTCCTCGCGAAGTAGGCTTTCATGCGACCTTTGGTGCCAACATCAACTCCCCTGAGCCTGTCGATTTGGAAAACACCAAGTGCCTGGTTCTGATTGGTAACCATATTGGCGAGAACATGCACAACTCTCATGTTCAGGAAATGTCTAAAGCCATTGACAAAGGACTTAAAATTATCACAGTAGATCCTCGACTATCTACTGCAGCCAGCAAATCAAAGCATTGGCTACCTATAAAGCCCGCAACCGACATTGCCCTCCTACTGGCCTGGATGCATGTTCTGATTACTGAGAAATTATACGACAAGGCCTATATCGAACAATACGCTTACGGATTTGAAGATCTTGAAGCACATATTGCTGATAAAACACCCGAATGGGCTGAAAAAATTACAACTATTAAGGCTGATGTGATTAGAGAAACAGCCAGAGAAATGGCTTTTAATGCGCCAGCAACTCTTATTCATCCGGGACGTCATGTAACCTGGTATGGAGACGATACGCAACGATTACGTGCTATGGCAATGCTGAATGCTCTACTGGGAAGCTGGGGCCGCAAAGGTGGTTTCTATTTTCCTGAAAAAGCTAAGGTTCCTTCATTTCCACATCCGGCTTACCCATCCGCATCGTGGACATGGAAAGATTACCTTGACGGGAAATATGCATTGGCAGGCTCATCCATAGCCAATGTTTTCGTAGATGCCTCACATCCCGATAACCAAACGGATAAAAAAATTAAAGGCTGGTTCGTCGTTGGAACAAACCTGATATCGACTATTCCGGATACAAAAAAAACACTTGAGGCTATAGACAATCTGGATCTCTTTGTTGTAGTCGATACCATGCCAATGGAAATCACAGGCTATGCCGATATCATTCTTCCGGAATGCACTTACCTGGAGCGTTATGATGACATTCGTGTTTCTCCAAACAGAGAGCCAAACATTGCTCTGCGTATGCCAGCTGCAAAACCAAAATATTTAACGAAACCATCGGACTGGATCGTTCGTAAATTGGCTGAGAAATTGAAAATAAGCTCATATTTCAACTACAAGAGCTATTCGGAAGTACTCGATTGGCAGTTGAAGCAAATGGGACACTCATTGTCTGAAATGCAGGAAAAAGGAGTACTTAAATTCGAGCGAAAGCATGAAAACCTGTACCTGGAAGATGGTGAAGAGTACGAATTTGGAACGCCTACAGGAATGATTGAGCTCTATTCTACCGATTTGGAAATGGAAGGCTTCGATGCCCTGCCAAACTATACCCCACATCCCGAACCACCAGAGGGCTATTTCAGATTGAACTACGGACGTGCACCTATGCACACCTTTGGTCGAACTGCCAATAACCCAAATCTAAACGAGCTAATGAATGAAAACAAGCTTTGGGTGAATCCTAAAATTGCTCAGAAAGCCGGTTTAGTTAATGATCAGGAAGTCTGGTTGGAAAATCAGGATGGGGTAACTTCTGAATTCCCTATTAAGGTCAGAATTACTGAACGCATTGGAATGGATAATGTGTACATGGTACATGGATTTGGGAAATCGAATAAGAAATTAAATCGTTCAAATGGACGAGGAATTAGTGATTCCCAACTCGTCACCAATGTGATGGTAGACCCGGTAATGGGTGGAACAGGAATGCGTGGAAATTTTGTGAAATTTATAATTGACAAGCCAGAAAGGGAGGTTATCTCATGAGATATGCAATGGTAATTGATACGAAAAAATGTGTAGGATGTAGCGATTGTGTAGTTGCCTGCCAAAATGAAAACCGCGTGCCTATTGGTTATTGTCGTGATTGGGTGATCGAAAATGCCAAGGGTACTTTCCCCAATGTGAACATCGAGTTGCGCTCAGAACGATGTAACCATTGTGAAAACTCGCCATGTGTACGTTGTTGTCCAACTGGTGCCAGTCACTACGAAAAAGGTGGCTTAGTTATGGTTAACCGATCGGAATGTATTGGTTGTGGAGCTTGTGTACAGTCTTGTCCATACAATGCTCGTTATTCTCATCCCGAAGGATTTGTTGATAAATGTAGCTTCTGTCAGCACCGCCTTAATGAAGGTAAGAAGCCTTCATGCGTTTCGGTCTGCCCGACCAGCTGCATGTATTTTGGTGACATAGAAGATGAACAATCTCAGGTTAGTCAGCTTCTTAAAAACAGAAACTGGAAGGTTCTTGCACCCGAAGTTGGGACAAAACCCCAGGTTTACTACCTGACATAAACATTTTGATACAATAACATTTATAGATTTTCACAATTCCTTGAGTTGACGATCAGCTTAAGGCCTAATAAATATTCTTATGAACGAAGAAATTTTAATTAGTGGAAGAATGAACCCTCATATCGACCCAACACTCGGTATTTGGGGTTGGGAAATTCCTCTTTACCTGTTTTTGGGAGGATTAGCGGCTGGCATTCTGTTCTTTGCTTCGCTTTATACACTATTGGGAAGAGAAAAAGAATTACCAACTGCAGTCAGAAAAGCGACATTCCTGGTACCCATTATTTTAATCGTTGGTTTAGGTGCCCTGTTTCTGGATCTGAAGAACAAACTCTATTTCTGGCAACTGTACACCACAATTCGTATAGAGTCCCCAATGTCATGGGGTGCCTGGATTTTAATGCTCATCACACCACTATCTTTTGCCTGGTGCTTGAGTTATTGGCGCGATTTAATTCCGAACTGGACGTGGCAGGTAAAATACCTTGAGTGGATAGAATCATTTGTACAAAAGTACCGTAAAGCTTTCGCCTGGGTCTTGATTATTTCATCCGTTATCCTTGGGATATACACAGGCATTCTCTTATCAGCATTCAATGCCCGTCCTCTATGGAACACCTCCATTCTAGGGCCTTTATTCCTTGTTTCGGGTTTGTCTACAGGGGCAGCCACCATCATGTGGCTATCCAAAGAAAAATTGGAACGCACCCTGTTCAGCAAAATCGATTTGCTTTTAATTGGTATCGAAGTCTTCTTTATCATCCATCTCTTTATGGGATTTATGGCAAGCAATGCAGCTCAAATTGAAGCAGCTCAACTGTTTTTAGGTGGCGCCTATACCCTTCCTTTCTGGGGAGGTGTGGTGGTTTTAGGTTTACTACTTCCCGCCATTTTGGAAGTTATGGAGCTAAGAGGCAAACACATTCCTGTCGCTTTGCCAGCTTTACTTATTTTAATTGGAGGTCTTGTTTTCCGATTTATCATGGTCGATGCAGGGCAAATCAGTCAGTACTTATATTAATTGTTGTGGTTAAGTTTAGTGCAATATCAGAACGTTTCCATCAGTGAAAATAATCTGATAAATTCTCGGTAAAAAGAACCGTTTCCTCCTGGTTAATTCCAGGGTAAGGGAACGGTTTTTTTCATTCTCGCCACGTGCCGCAAGTCTGCGACTTGTGGCGTTTATATCAGCAAGTCATTAAGCAAATCATTTCCATTCGCATCATCTGTACAGATTATCAGGGATACTATTCCTGAGCCCCATGATTCTTTGCAGTATCTATCCAATGTTCAGCAAGAATTTGTGGATTTGCACCTATAGCACGAGCTAGTTGTAATGCGACTCCCATTATTAAAACAGAAGCTTCGTGTAATTCTTGATTTGTTTGCGAGGCTCCAAATTTTTCTTGTGCTTTTAATTGGAGCAAGTCATTATGTTTTTGAACAAATGCAATTGGATCCTCATCAGAAATTTCTGGAATCATCAAACAATCGATCCACTCATCTCCTATCCTGTCTACTAATACTTCCGGAAGCTCGTTGCCCATTTTTCTCCATAGTGGCAATGTTGCCTTATCTCCAGATTCAGCCAAGCCAGTATCAAGCAATAATTCAAAGGCCATATCAGCTATATTTTGCATCAGTTCTAAATATGCATCTTGAGCCTTCTCGAACTTATCTGTTATCTGGCCTTTAAGATATTCACCTACACTCAATTGAGGTAATTCTATAACTTCAGGGCATCCTTCCAAACAAGGAAATTCATCTCCCTGGAACATATAGTGAACTTCTTCACTTTGTATTTGACGACCTAGTGGATATAAGCGACAAGCTAGTGGACGACCCAAATGGACACTACATCCAAAATTATCGACATATTGAGAACAAGCTTGTTGCTCTCTTGAATCTACTTTTCCATTAAACTCTAAACGAGCCCCTCCGAACTCACAATAAAGATCACGAAATTCCCTTGGAGTCATTTTTTTCTCCTTGGCAAGACTGACCAACTCCCATGGATTAATCAGCACAAGTTTCCCAAAGCAGCAAGTACCGGTTCGTGAGCAGGTTAGAGGTAATATATTTTGATTACTGAGTTTGTTTGTTTGCATTATTTATTGCTCCATTTTTGATATGACACTTATTACTTATAACAACTCAACTAATTAATCAGTTCATAAATTGTTAACACATGATTTTAAAGCACAAATCTATCAAATTCCATAAGATGATACGTACTATTTTTCACTGAATTCCCTGCTACCGCACAATTACATCCTGTGGTTTTTATTTCTAATCTAAAAGCCCCCCCTCAACTGCCGCAAGTCTGCGACTTGTGGCTTTAATACCAAATTGACTTTATGAGCTACAAAGCTCAAGGCCCCGCTACCGCACGATTACATCGTGTGGTTTTTATTTTTAATCAAAGGGAACGCGATATAATCGCGCACCAGCGGGGAAAGATAGCTTTCTTATTTAGGAAATTTTCACAGTCTGTAAGCCATATCGTACACATTTTTACTTAGTTTTGATTCCGAAGTTCAAAATTGACCGACATGTTCCATTCCTTAAAAATAGTAGCCCTTTTCATTTTCCTCATCTCAAGTTTTGGTATTCAGGCACAAGACAGCACACTTGAGAACATTGTTTTGACTTACCCAAGTCGATTTAATTCAGTGGATGATCTGGCAAATAAAATCAATACGGATTTCCATTCATCTGAAGACAAAGCCAGGGCAGCCTATGTGTGGATGACACATCACATTAGCTATGATATCAAAGGGATAAATAAGCAAACTAAAGTTTCCTTCTCATACAAAACAGAAGATGATTTGCTTGCTCAAAAAAGGGCTTTCCGACAAGAGCTCGCTAGAAAAACCTTAAAAAAGAAAAAAGCCGTTTGCGAAGGCTACGCAACGCTCTATAAAGAACTGTGCTCCAAATTCAATATCGAATGTGAAATCATCACGGGCAGTTCAAAAACCTTTATCTCTGAAATTGGTCATGCTAAACTGCCTACAAACCACAGCTGGAATGCCATCAAAATTAATGGCAGATGGAGTTTGGTTGATGTCACCTGGGGAGCTGGCTCAATTGATTTCAGCCAGATGCGCTTTAAGAAACACTATACCCCAATATATTTTGACTGTGAACCAGAATCTTTTCTTCTCAATCACTTTCCGGATAAAAGCCAATGGCAACTTGTCGAAAGAGAAATGACACTCAAAGAATTTGGTCTTCAACATCAGGTTTTCCAAGCCTATTGGGACTCTAACATCAGGCTGGTAGCGCCGCTAAAAGGCAAATTAGAATACAAAAAAGGGGACAGTATTCAATTCAGAATTGAAAACTTATCCCCTAAAAGTCATCTGGCTTATAAATATCGAAACAAAAAGTTCGGTGAGCAACTCACTCTTAAACGAGTTGGCACAACATGTTCCTTTTCTATTCCAATGACGCCTCTGAAAAGGAACGAACTGATCATTTATATTGATACAAAACCTGCTCTGGGATTTAAAACCTATCGCAGGTAAATGCTGTTCTAATTTTCTTCTCTAAAGAAAAGCTTGTAAAAACTCATATCACGAGCAGCATCGAATCCCTTCTCTAAGAATTTGCCTTGTCCGTGGATGTAAACATGGAAATTCTTATCCAATTTCAAGACCTACTTAAAAAATCTTTGCTCCTTGCTACCGCACGATTGCATCGTGTGGTATTTATTTCTAATCTAAAGGAACGCGACACTACCGACCGCAGGGAGCTCAGCGAAGCTAATCGCGCACCAGCGGGGGCAGCTTTCCTATAGTCAGAGCATGACGGGTAATAAATTCATTTTCAAGTGAGCCAAATACCAGCAGGCGATAGGGTGGATACTTATGGCATAGAAAAAGCCAACAGAATGCTATCCTGTTGGCTTCTCTTATATAATGCTTTATTATACTCTAGTTCTCTTCTCTGAAGAAAAGCTTATAGAAACTCATATCACGAGCAGCATCAAATCCTTTCTCCAGGAATTTTCTTTGTCCGTGGATGTAGACATGAAAGTTTTTATCCAACTTTAAAACCTGTTTAAAGAACCTTTGCTCGCCCTTTACGGCATCTTTATTGATGTTAAAATCGGCATTGATATCATTATCGTGTTCACTCTGGTAATAGTTCTTGTATTCGTCAAAGGCATTCACAACTTCCGGCTGTTCAATCACCTCCTTTTTAAATAAGTCTTCATTAAACTCCTTCTTGTCTTTGAAATAGTTAATCGACTTATTCATCAGATCAATCTGATCGGCTTTAGCGACTTCATTCTCATCGTTGTAAACCTCACCAATAAATCCTTTACACATCTCCAGATAATTCTGTGTATGATAGAAATCGTCTTCACGCAATTTCAGGTTTAGGAAATCTTCTTTCCAATAAAGCGCTTCGTTATTTTTATTGGTCTTATCGACGATACAAACTTTGTAGCCGTTCTCTTTCTCAGTATTAAAAATCAGACAGCCCTTATCTAATTTCTTGATATTGATACCACTTTCGCAGCCCAATTCAAAATTCTCCTGATTCTGATAAACCTTTAAGAAAGTGTCCTTATTTTCCGATTTAAAAATACCCAATGCGTCACATACTTCCCCATCGACAATACAACCGGAGAAAGCAACCAGATAGAACTCACCCCCTTTAATGTTGGGATGATTCGATTTATCATAGAGATGCATAGCAATATTAACCGACTGATCGTAAAAGTTTTCATTCTCCTCAAAGAATTCGGTAGCAAAGCAATAAACCTCGTTCATACTCAAACCAGATTCGTGCTGAAAATTGTAAAACTCTTCTTTATTAAAAGCTGACAGAAAATATTTCAACAAAATATCCCGAACATCATCATCTTCTAACTGAATCCCCGACTTTGAAAGTTTCAAAGTTTCTTCATGATGTTTATTACCTACGTTATGAACCACTATACGATCCAGATTAATATCATCGAAATTAAACATTCTTATACTTTTATATATTTTTACTTGATTTCTTATTTATTCTGATCCATCTCAAAAAAGATCAGAAACAGAGCGTAAAGATACTGACTTTAATGGAATGAAAAATACCTGGAACAAGCCTAGTTCGGATTCCTGACGCTTACATTTGCCTTAGCACTTAAAATATAATAGTTTAAATAAGGCGATTTCACTCTGGCAACAACAGGAATTTCGCGATCGATATTATGCCCTTTAGGAATACTAAATTTGAAAACAGCCTTACCTTTCCTGGTTTCCAGCTCATTCATAACCTTATTGACTTTTAAGGGGAAACATTTTCCATCTTCTAATTCTCCAATAAAAAACTGCACGCTTTTGTAGCTATTATCCAAACTGAGTTCCAGGTGATACATGCCGGTTTCTTTTAAAAGATTCACATGTTTTATTACTATCCGGGGTGTTGTTTTTTGCTTACCAGAATTTGTATATTCTTTTAGACCGGAACACATTCTATTGTTATCAAAAAGGATTTCAGATTTCAACTTCCCACCTTCCCAGTATTTCTTTTGAATCCCTTGCTTGACACCATGCACAAAAGTTGTTAATCGGTATAGCTTACCACTCTTATAAAACCATTTGACCAAGCCATGTTTTTTCCCATTCACATAGGGGATTTCATATTGCTTTTCGCCAGTTTCATAAAAGGTCTTACTAATTCCTACTTTTATATTATCCTTATAATTTACAATTGACTTTAATTTCCCATTGGGAAATAAAGACCTCACCTCTCCATTTTTAGCAGTCGAATCTCCAGTCTGAGTCTTTTCTGATTCAGTACTGACCTTATCATCCTTTTGGGAAAAAAACTTTTCTGTAATAAAATCACATGACGAAAAGAGAAAGATTGATAATACAATTAATGTGAACCTCATTTTGTAGTCTTTTTTAACGCGTTTATACTTCAACAATTTCATCTAATTTTCCGTAGAGAACAAAAGCACTCACCTGCTTATAATCCATTTTCTCCAATAACTTTTTATAAGCATCAACCTGGCGAATATGAGCCTTGTCTTTATTTTTTCCAAACTTATAATCAATCACAATGGCCTGATCATCTCTCACAATCACTCTATCGGGACGCAGAATATTCCCCTGCCCCATCAGGATATCTCTCTCGTTAATCACACGCCAGTCTTTCGAAAACCAGGAGGCTATTTGCGGGTTGCTAAATAAAGTTTGTACCATTTCATAAACTTCACCTGCCTGTGCTTCATCCAACTTACCTTCGAACTTTAACTGAGCTAAAGCAGCATCAAAATCATCTGCGTATCGAATATTCTGAAACAAGCTATGTAGAATATTACCACGATTAACGGGAGCAAAACTATCGATAGATGCAGCCTCTGAGAAATCGAAATAATCTGCAGCATGCGAACGCAATTTTAATCTGTCATCGAGCATTGAGGCCGGGTATTCTGACAGAGTTTGCTCTACCTGCTGCTCAACTTCAGCTCCCGGTTTCACTGACAGTTCGCCTAACTCAAAACACTTACTCTCATCATCCCAGTGCTGATTCAGATTAATAATGGGTTTGCCTCCAAACTCCGGCGAATAATTCCCGGCATTCTCCAAAAGATGAAACAAGAGATGGCTCACCTTCGAGAACTTGTCATTTGATGGCAGGGGCGAATAGGTAATTAAAACTTCCTCTGCTCTTGTTGTTGCCACATATAGCAAATTTAAATTATCGATATAGGCCTGTAGTTTCTCAGTAAAATATTCCTTGTAATAAATGGTTTGCTTTAAATCACTGCCATAACGAATAGGCAAGACATCGATACTATTAAAACCTTCGAGTTCGGGCTGACACCAAAGAATCTTTGTGTGCTTGACATCATCCAGATCCCAATCGCAAAAGGGTAATAAAACCGCCTTAAACTCCAAACCTTTCGACTTATGAATCGTCAGGATTCGAATTGCATCCTGATGATCGGAAACAGAAATAACCTCTTTATCTTTTCGATCCTCCCAATAATCAACAAAGGAATTAAGATCGGGGGCATCGCTGCGTGAGAAACCCAATACCAAATCCTGAAAAGCTTCCAGATAGGGAAAATCTGCAGGTCTGGAATTCAAATTAAAAATAGCAATTAATTGTTCAACAAGATCAAACAAAGCCTGACGTTTCAAAAATGAGATGTTATCGGTAAACGCTTTGGGGAACAAGCCCTTAAAAACATCGTCAGAATCTGAACTCGGTGCAAAAATATCATCGTAATTATCTGGATTATTCTCTTTCAGATATAAACTGTATTCCTGTAGTAAATAGGCTAGATTAATTTTATCCTCAGGATAAATAAAATATTTTAACAGATGGGTTAAGAAACTGATGACAGACGAATTCTTCAGATAGAGAGATTCATTTGAGATCACATTATAATTGATGCCCTCTTTAGCTAATTCGGAGTTTCGATAGGCCATAAGTGTATTGGCAACCATGGCGCCCTCTCGGCCGTTTCGAACAAGAATAGCCATATCACAAGCTCTATAACCTTTCGCTTGTATCTCCTCAATCTGAGCAGGTAAGAGTTCAAGTACCTTATCGATCCATTTTTCACCTTTCTCAACCTCCAGCAGATTCACTTTCACATAACCTGGACAATTATCTTCTCCTCCAGGATAATCCTGGTAAACATCACTATAAGCATTCAGAATTCGACCCTGTTCTACAGTTAATTTTTCTTGGAGGCCTTTAGGAATATCACCATTATAATCGTTTTGCATGGCCTGAGAAGCTAAAGCATATAAGGCATTGTTAAAATTGATGACGTTCTTTGTACTTCGCCAGTTTTTATCCAAACTCAAGCCATTAACCCCTTGATCTGCAAAATCCACATCCAATTGCTCAGCAAGCAGTTTCCAATCGCCATTTCTCCAGCGATAAATCGATTGTTTCACATCTCCCACAACTAAAGATCGATTATCCTCGGCCAATGAATTCCCAACAAGAGGACGAAAATTATCCCATTGCATCGAAGATGTATCCTGAAATTCATCAATCATGAAATGTTTGTATACATTACCAATCTTCTCATACACAAAAGGGGTATCGTTTTTACCAATAATGCTACGAAGCAACCGACTGGCATCGGATAATAAAAAGAGGTTTTCATCTTCGGTGAAAGTCTGGATCTTTTTGGAAATATCAGTTAGAATTCCAAGCGTATAGATGTATTTAAGGGTTTTATCTGTCGAAAAATAGAGATGGCATTCATTATTGAAGAACTCAACCGCATCTTTCAATAAAGCTCCCATACCTGCTGAATAAACAGAGCTCACAGCAGCTTTAATATCAGCACTTGCCTTGGCTGTCGTCCATTTGTCCGGATTATCGATAGCCGCCAAAACACGAGCTCCCGGCTCTACCATATCACCAGCTTGAAGCTTATAAAAGTAATTCGCAAAGCCTGATTTCCCATAAGCAAAATCAGCTAAACTTAAGCCCTGGTTTTCAATAAGATTTAAAGCCCGATTTCCTATTTCTTTAAGCGTATTTTCAAAGTCATCTTTAATCTGTTTTAGTCCCTGTCGGTAGGCATTTAAAAAGTTTTTATCAGAGAGTTTCTCTATCAGAACCTGATCAAAGTTCATGTAATCTTCCTTAAAAACCTCGGTGCCAACTTCCAGTATATCATGCTTAAAATTCCATGACTTACCTTCCTTAATCTTCGATTCGGCAAAAGAAGACAACCAGGAACGTAATTGTGCATCCTCATCCACATCGAGAAACAAAAGATCAACCACTTCGTTTAAAACCTTACGTTGATCGAGCTCAATATTAAAGCCCATCTGCAAACCAATCTCCCTGGTAAAGGAACGCACCACTTTCTGAAAAAAGCTATCAATGGTTGTTACTGAAAATCGACTATAGTCGTGTAATAAACGGTTAAGGATTTCTTTGGCCTTTATCTGCAAAGCAATTGCATCCAGCTTATTGATCTCCATCAATTCAGAAGCATAAGGGGATTTCTCAGCCTTCGAAAGAATATATATTTCCTTTAATATTCTGGATTTCATTTCATCGGTAGCCTTATTGGTGAAGGTTACCGCTAAAATACTGCGATAATTCAAGGCCTCCTCAAAAACCAACTTCAAATATTCCCTGGTAAGCGTGTAGGTTTTTCCTGAACCGGCTGAAGCTCGATATATATTTAGTGATGACATAGTAGATCTAATTTATCCCGAAAATACAATTTTTCATTCAGCTTAACAGTAATTAATAATGAAGTTTTCGGAGAAACATCTTTAAAATTTCAACTCATAGAAATTAACTTACAGCCTTACCCTTTACATCAAGGGCAATACATGAAATTAATACAAAAAAAAATGCCTCTTGAATTAAGATTCAAGAGGCATTCGTTTATATCAGTAAGTTGAGTTTATAAAAATAATTTAAAACTTATAGGCTAATCCGATACCTAAAATTTCTTTAAATTGAACTTTTACACCCTTATTTACACCATCGGTATTCACATATTCAACATCATCATCAAATACCAATGTCGTATTAATAGAAGCTGTTAAGGATTTATTCACCTTCATATTAATCATCACATCCCAGTTCACATCAATATTCCCAAAAGTATCAGAATACGCAGTAAAGAGATCTAATGTACTTTTTAGATCAACATTCTCAAAAATGGTTTTCTTCACAGTAATCTTTGACAGAGCACCAAATTCGTTTTTAAACTTATCTCCCGGATCAACGCCAAAAGCACCAGCATCTGATAAGCTTTCATCGTTAACAACAGTCGTTTTTCCAGTAAATGGAGAGATGTAAGCAGAAAAAATCTCGTTTGGCTTATAATCCATACCTAAAGAAAGCAGGATATAAGCAGGAGCCATAAAATTAGACACCTTTACATCTTCAGCATCATCAGTTTTTGCATAGTTATAACCTTTAGCAAACTGCGTTTTAAAATCCAATAAGGCTGTATAGTACCATTTCTTACTAGCCTGATGGCCGTATTTGGTCACAAAATCAATTTTATCGATACTTTTACGAGTTCCCTCATCGCCTTGTTTTAACAAACCATACTCCAATTTCAATGTATTCTCCCATGAGTTTTTCGCCTTTGCGTAGTTGGCAAATAAATTTAATTGAGCATTTGTTGAGATAGCATTGTCTCCACCACCCGACCAGTTACTCAAAGAGGTTTGTGAAAATGTCAAGGCAACCATGCCTCCTTTTTTCCAATAGCTAGTGTCTTGAGTTTCCTGAGCGTTTGCAGTAACAACAGTAAGTGCAAACAATACAAAAAGTAAATTTTTAATCATTGTCTTCATTTATTTAATTAAGATATTAATATACAAAATTACTTTATTTTGTACAATTAAATCTTATTACGAACATAAAAAAACGGCATTGCCCATTATTTAAAAATAAGTATCTTTGCGAGTTCAAAATGAAGAAGAAATTGAAATGACAAAAAAAGTTGTAATTGGATTGTCGGGTGGTGTTGACTCAAGTGTAGCTGCCTATCTATTAAAAGAACAAGGCTACGAAGTTGAAGCCTTATTTATGCAGAACTGGCATGATACTGTTGGCTTAAAATCAGAAGAATGTCCTTTTGATGAGGATATTTTATTTGCACAGATGGTTGCTAAGAAATTAGACATTCCATTTCATTTTGTTGATTTAAGTAAAGAATATCGAACACAGGTTATTGACTACATGTTCTCTGAATATGAAAAAGGCCGCACGCCAAATCCTGATGTTCTTTGTAATCGTGAAATCAAATTCGATGTTTTCTTGAAGAAAGCGCTTGAATTAGGAGCCGATTACGTAGCTACCGGGCACTATTGCCGCAAGGAAACACAGATTATTGACGGAAAAGAAGTTTATAGCCTTTTAGCAGGTGTTGATAATAACAAAGACCAAAGCTATTTTCTTTGCCAACTCTCGCAAGAACAATTATCAAAAGCAATGTTCCCTATTGGGGATATTGAAAAGCCAGAGGTTAGAGAAATAGCCCGAAGAGAGAAGCTTGCTTCTGCTGAAAAAAAGGATTCACAAGGCATTTGTTTTGTTGGAAAAGTAGATCTTCCCATATTCCTACAACAAAAACTTGAAGCTAAAAAAGGAGTGATTGTTGAGGTTTTAGAAGAAAATGCTCACAAAATCATCCCAAAATCAGAAGAACTGGCCGATTTAGCCAAACCCTATAAGTTTAGAAGGCATAACGGCAAGAAAGTCGGAGATCACAATGGCGCTCATTTTTTCACAGTAGGGCAACGCAAAGGCTTAAATGTGGGTGGTAAAGCAGAACCTCTATTCGTTATTGGTACCGATGTCGTAGAAAATATCGTCTACACAGGTATGGGACATGCACATCCCCTTTTGATGCGTAAAGCATTATTTATTTCGAAGAAAGAGGCACATTGGATTCGTCCTGATTTAATGCCTACTGAGGAGTGCGAACGACGTTACGACATTAGAATTCGATATCGTCAACCCTTACAAAAAGGAACCATCTATTTCAAGGAAGAGGGTTTGTATATTCTTTTCGATGAACCACAACGTGCTGTTGTAGCAGGACAATTTGCTGCCTGGTACGATGGCGACGAACTAATAGGCTCAGGAGCTATAGACGGAGACTAAAGACAGAAAGATTATCCCTCAAGGATATCATATAAAAAAGGGCTGATTCATATGAATCAGCCCTTTTCAGAAATATCAAGTCGTTAAATTACGCTTCTTTTTGCTCAACCATCATAAAAGGTAAACCTACAATAGCATCATAATCCTCTCCAGCCTCCATCATATCCTCATCATCTTCTTCAAAATACCAATTTACGGTAACCTTGTGTCCTCGTTTGGAAATAATTTCCAGCTTTCTAAAGAAATCTAAAATACATTTCGAAGAACTGGTATTGAAATATTCAAGCTTCATTTGGACAACAGTCTCAGTTTTCACTTCTTGAGAGTAGACTTCTAACCACTCCATTAGAGGGACATAGAAATCTATTGAATTTTCAGGAATCGAACGTCCCTCAAGTAATAACTCACCTTTATCAGCATCGAATACTACTTTGGGTGTTTTTGAACTGCTTCCTATTATTAATGTATCCATAAAAGAATATCGTTATTTTTTTATCTATATTTTTACACTTAGCACTAAGAAGAAATTTTCTCCTTCAGTACGTTGAGAACAATATTTAAGCTTATTTCCGCTCTTTCTAATCATATTGATAATACCCAAACCGCCTCCACCTTTTTCAGAGAAATGTCTGTTTGCCAGAACTTTTCTATACAAGGATTTGAGTTCGTCTGGTCCCAAAGAATTTGTATGATCAATATAATCAGTAAAAACTTTAAGCTTTTCTACTTTGATGAAATTAGCCGAAAGCATTTTAATCCCTTCACTATCTTTAGTGAATATAATACTTCCGTAACTCTTAAATTCGTTATCGATCTCGAATTTTTCACCGTGATGATAGAGGTTTTGAACTAACTCGATAAGAATATTGACAATCTTCTTCCTTTCCTTCAGAGGAAAGTCTTTTTCATCAATAATAGCTTCAATCTTCTCCAAAATATCAGTTACCCTCTTAGATCCAACACTTCCTTTATAGTAAAAAAGAGTGTCTTCGCTAACATTTTCGGCAAACCACTGGTTAAGATTAAAATTCATTGAAATATCTTTATATTAAATTGTCACTTCTCAACAAATATAATAAAATAGCTAAAAAATCAATGTTCTAAGACCTATCTTTTGTTTCATTTCGATCCTTATAAGTATCTTTTTTACTACCAGCAAACATCGAATACTTTTGGAATTTACATTCAAGTGGACCATTAAAGAGAGTCACTTTTCTAGAAGGACGCAAACCAATACTATCAAAACATTCTTTTCCATAGCTTAAAATCCAAGCATCATAACCAGCGAAGTTATGCTTCAATCTTTCACCAATCATCGAATATAAGCCCTCTAGATCCTTCACCTTTAATCGCTCACCATAAGGAGGGTTTGTAATTAAAATTCCTTTTTCTGCAGGTGGTACAAACTGCTGAAATGGCATAACATTCAATTTAATCTTTCTTCTTAAACCAGCATTTCTAATATTCTGTTCAGCAATTTCCATAGCTTTATCAGAGATATCACAACCTATTATTTTAGCCTCAAAATCAACTTCTGTTTCTTCGTTGTAAATATCACTCCAAAGTTCATCATCAAAATCACTCCATTTTTGGAAACCAAACTCTTTACGATACAATCCAGGAGGAATATTATATGCAATTAGAGCAGCTTCAATCAAAAGTGTTCCAGAACCACACATCGGGTCCATAAAATTTGATTTTTTATCCCATTCTGACAACAGAATCATACCTGCAGCCATTACTTCGTTAAGAGGTGCAGCGGTTTCAGCAACTCGATACCCTCTTTTGTGTAATGACTCACCTGAACTATCTAAAGAAACGGTACAAGTATTTTTATCGATATGGACATTAATTCTTAATGTAGGATTTACCACACGAACAGATGGGCGATCTCCTGTTTTGTTGAAGAACTGATCGACAATAGCATCTTTAACTCTGTACGTGACAAATTTCGAATGCTTAAAATCTTCTGAACTTATAGTACTATCGATAGATATGGTATCTTTCAACGAAAGATATTCACTCCAGTCGATTTCCTGTATGCCTTTATACAACTCATCGGTGTCTAGTGCCGTAAACTTGTGAATCGGTTTAATAACTCGAGTCGCAGTTCGCAAGTGTAAGTTGGTTTTATACATTAAAGTTTTATCCCCAACAAAACTTACCGCACGCTTTAATATTCTAATTTCTTCAGCTCCTAAATTCTCTAATTCCTGAGCTAATACCTCCTCTAAACCATGAAAGGTTTTCGCAATCAATCTAAATTTACCCGAATCTGTTTTCAAAACCATTATTATTAATTATACCCTTTTGAATAGCCAACAAGTCCACACCTTAAATCAAATATAGACTTCTGATAATTTACCTTACAAAAGTAGTCTTTAGCTTACAAAAACACGTATTTTCACCTGCTTTTAAATGAAAAAAGCCGGAAAAACATCCGGCTCTCTTTATAAAAATTCATTTTACTTTAAGCTTTTCTCATAAAGCTTGGGATTATCCAGTAATTCAAGTGCCTTATCCAGAATCTCATTTTTCTCATTCACGATACGATAGAATTCAGCTCCCTCCCATATATCTCTTGCAAAAAGTGCTTTTAAATGGATTTTAAGATGTTCCTTTACGGCCATATATTCTTCTTCGGTATGTTCAATACCAGCCTTATCTCCCTGAGCAATTAAATCATTCAACATATCCTCAGAAACTTCAAACTTTTTATTGAAGGTTTCAAAATCAGGATATTGGGATTTAAATTTATCTCTGTTTAAATCCATATGGTTTAACACAAAGGGATATAGCACATTATTTCGAGCCAAAAGATTAAAATACTTGAAGTTTGCAGTAGTATCTATAGGTACAAAAATATCAGGCATAATACCACCTCCGCCGTATACAAGGCGTTCGTTTACAAGTGTTTTATACTGCAATGAGTCAGCCTGATGAATACTATCCTGACTACTCATTTCACCGGATTGATATCGGTTAAAAATATCCATTCTATAATCCTTCAATCCATTATCATAAGGCTTCTGAATGCAACGGCCTGTTGGTGTATAATAATGAGCAGTGGTCAGACGAATCATGGATCCATCAGACAATGGAAACTGACGCTGCACCAAACCTTTACCAAAGGAACGACGACCAACAACCAAACCTCTATCCCAATCCTGAATAGCGCCAGAAACAATCTCAGATGCCGATGCAGAACCTTCATCAATCAACACAACCACTTTACCTTCTTTAAAAGCGCCCTGATCTGTCGATAAATTCTCATGTCGCTTTGATTTTAAACCATCTGTAAAAACGACTAATTGATCCTTTTCAAACATCTGGTCAACAATTTTTATGGCGGCATTCATATACCCTCCTCCATTACCTCGCAGATCCAGAACAAGATCTTTCATTTTCTGTTCTTTCAATTTCATGAGAGCTTCAAGAAACTCCTCAGCCGTTGTCGCAGAAAAACGATTCAACTTAATGTATCCTACATGCTTATTAAGCATATAAGCTGCATCAAGACTATAAATAGGAATATCGTCACGAATGATCAAGAACTCGAGTAATTCAGTTTCACTCTTACGCTTGATAAAAAGCTTAACTTCAGTACCCTTGTCTCCACGCAACCTTTTTACAACACCCGAATTTTTCAATCCAACGCCAGCCACAAGCTCATCATCAATTTTTATAATTCGGTCACTGGCTCTTAGACCAGCTTTTTCAGAAGGCCCCCCGGGAATGGTCGCAACGACCATTAAAGTATCTCGTAAAATATTGAACTGAATACCTACACCACTAAAACTTCCTTGCAAAGGTTCATTCATAGCTTTTACTTCATCCTTACTGATGTAAACAGAATGAGGATCAAGTTCAGCTAGCACTTTGATAACTGCTTCTTCGGTTAACTTCTCTAGATTAACACTATCTGCATAAAAAGCATCTACAAGAGCGATTAAGTTCTGATACTTAATTGCCTGCTTTTTAACCTCTTGCGCCTTAACCTGAGAAGAATAAGCAACAATAAGCAACAGGATAGCAAATAACGATTTTCTAATTGTAGATTTTAATAATCTCATATATGATATTGTTTATTAATTTTCATGAAAAGTAATACGAAAGATACAATCTTTTTGGGAACTACTACTAAGCTAGCACCAGAAAAATCAGGTGCTTTAGAAAACATCAATTCATAATCAGATCGTCTTGTCATCGATAAATTACAAAAAAAGAGCTGTCCTGAAAAGGACAGCTCTTGAAATATTATTCCCACTCAATAGTTGCAGGTGGTTTCGAACTGATGTCATACACCACTCGATTAACTCCTTTTACATTATTGATAATCTTATTGGATATTTTTGCCAAGAATTCATAAGGCAAATGTGACCAGTCCGCAGTCATACCGTCAGTTGAACTAACAGCACGAAGAGCAACAACTCTTTCGTATGTTCTCTCATCACCCATCACGCCAACCGACTGAATAGGTAATAACATCACACCAGCTTGCCAAACTTCGTCGTATAAACCATCTTCTTTAAGTCCTGAGATATAAATATCATCTACATCTTGAAGGATTTGAACCTTTTCGGCAGTAATATCACCTAAGATTCGAATTGCTAAACCTGGACCAGGGAAAGGATGACGACTGATAAACTTCTCATCAAGCCCCATGCTTCGGCCTACTCTACGAACCTCATCTTTAAATAAAAGCTTCAAAGGCTCAACCACTTTAAGCATCATATAATCAGGCAAACCACCTACATTATGGTGAGACTTAATGGTTTGAGAAGGACCACCTGTCACTGATACAGATTCGATCACATCAGGGTAAATGGTACCTTGAGCTAACCATCTGGCATTGTCTATTTTATGAGATTCTTCATCAAAAACTTCAACAAAAGCATTTCCAATAATCTTACGCTTAGTTTCAGGATCGGATACACCAGCCAAAGCAGTCAGGAATTTCTCACCTGCATCAACACCAGTCACATTTAAACCAAGAGTCTCGTATTTTTCTAATACATCGGTAAACTCATTCTTGCGCAAAAGGCCATTATCAACGAAAATACAGTAAAGATTCTTACCGATAGCTTTATGCAAAAGCATAGCCGCAACAGTTGAATCAACACCACCCGAAAGACCTAAGATCACTTTTTCGTCACCAATTTGCTCTTTCAATTCGGCAACTGTGGTATCTACAAATGCATCAGGAGTCCAATCCTGCTTACAGCCACAAATATCTACAATATAATTTTTAAGCAATTCCTTACCTTCGGTACTATGATACACCTCTGGGTGGAATTGAATACCGTATGAAGTTTCGCCTTCGATAGCAAATGCTGCATTCTCAACATCAGCAGTACTGGCAATAACCTTATAATTATCAGGCATACGCTCAATAGTATCACCGTGTGACATCCACACCTGCGAATTAAGACTTATACCTTTCAACAATTCATTATTATTATCAACGGCAGTCAGGTTAGCACGGCCATATTCCCTCTTATTAGATGCCATTACCTCGCCACCAAAACAGTGAGCCAGATGTTGTGCACCATAACAAACACCAAGAAGTGGCAGTTTACCTTTAATTTCCGACAAATTAGGTATTGGAGCATTTTCTTCACGAACCGAGAAAGGACTTCCCGAAAGAATCACACCCTTAATACTCTCATCCATTGCAGGAGGATTGTTGTAGGGATGAATTTCGCAATAAACATTTAATTCGCGCACACGTCGAGCAATCAGCTGTGTGTACTGCGAGCCAAAGTCAAGAATCAAAATTTTTTCTTGCATAATCTTAAAAATATATGAGGTTGTTTAGCTTCTCTATTTGGCGTACAAAGATATACAATTCATCAGCATTAAATAATTATTATTTCCGATTGTTCTAACAATTTTTAATTAAATCGTTCGTACCTATGTTTTGTTCAAAACTGAGCAATAAAAAAGCCCACCTGCATTTGATACAGATGGGCTTTAAATTATATCGGATGATAAAGTTTATTTAAACTTCTTCAATAAATTCTTAACAGCATCTTTATGAACTGTAACACCCATCATCTTAAGTTTTACGTAATCCTCATGGAAGAAATAGTATCCAAACTCAGCAGAGTTTTCATCTATATTACGAGAACCTGAACTTGAGTCTTTAATTAAATACCAGTCTTTACCAGCTTTATCAACGTAGTAACCAATCAGGTGCATACCGTGATCATCTGTAGTTGATCCATTTGAAAAACGGAACTGGCGTGCATCTTCGGTAATATACTCCGAAGGAATATCGAATGAAGGAACCATAGCACAATTAGTCGTACGTAAAAAACCAGCTTCGGAAACATCACCACCAATACTCATAGTATAGCCTTTACGAACTGCTGATTTTACTGCCGCCATATAATCGTCAAGAGGTACATTATAGTACTCTTTTGAATGCCACCAGTTATCAGGCACCTTATATTCTACTTGCTCCCAGTATGGCTCCTGCTTGTAAGAAAGCAACTCAATATAATCGTCAGGATCTAACTTCAAGTAATCCTTCAAATATGTCATTGGGGTATACTCCTTACCTTCTACAGTAAATTTAGTTGGAGGTACACCAATATAATGGTTCATGATAGATTTGATGGTAGCAATAGCCTCATCCTCATTCCAAGAGTTGCTTTTCTTTAGGAATTTCAAATAGGCTAACATCTCATTATACATTTTTTCGTGAGTATGGAATTTACGACCATCTTTCAAGCCTGTGTATTCCGACTGAGGAATAACACCATAAGTTTTCCACATACGAGCAACTGCGTTACCCTCTGATCCTTGTCCGAATTCTGAATCACCTCTTTCTTTTACAAAACGACGTGCTTTTTCAACATACTCCCAGTACACAGTATACAACTCAGAGATATCTACCTTCTTTTTATGAAGACGGTATACTTCTGACTCGTAAAACGAAGTGGTTGAGAAACACCAGCAAGTACCTGTATTCCCCTGCGAAATAGTTGGGAAAGCCCAATGCGTATTGTTAGTATACAAGCTTACATCATTTGGTAAATCGTAAGACGACTGATCCATAAAGAAACGCTTATCGACGTCTTTATTTTCCAATTGTGCATCAACGTTTCTAATATCTTTAAGAATAGAGTTCTGGTAATAACCTGGCTCATACTCCTTAAAAGTTGATTTGTCTTTTTTCTGTTGAGCAAAGCCCGAAGCACATAGGGCTACTGCAACAGCTGATAATAAAACTCTTTTCATGTTTTCTTTAAATTTTGAATCCGGAATTCAATAGATAAAACACAATGGTTCTAAAAACTCTGGAATCAATTGTTAATATAGTTGGTTTAAGATTTTAACTGAAGAGCTAAAGGTAAGAAAAAAGCCAAAAGTATAAACAGCCAAAAACTGCTTTACAGCAAAGAAGGAATTAACAAACAACAGAAAGAATTTTATTCGCATCAGAGAATAAAAATTCGGATAGATGATGAGAACTATCTAGTTGATTTCAGGGGAATTTCAAATACGCGACCATCTTCAGCCAGTTCGGTATTAGAAAATACAGACTGTGCTTCTTTTAAATGATGAGTCAGATCGTTGAATCGAGCAGAAAAATGACCGATCAGTAGTTTTCCAACTTGAGCTTCCTCTGCAATTTTTGCAGCTTGTTCTGCTGTTGAATGATAAGTCGATTTGGCGCGTTTCTCATCATCTTTCAGAAAAGTTGCTTCATGATAAAGCATATCGGCCTGTTTTATCAGGGGGACTATTCTGGGGAAATAAGCAGTATCAGTACAAAAAGCATAAGAGCGAGGTTCGGCCGAGGCCTGAGTTAACCTAGCATTAGGAATCAACTCACCTTCATCATTCAAGAAATCTTCCCCCATCTTTATAGCATGCCTGGCTTTAATAGGAATTTCATAGAAATCCAACATATCCTTTTTAAGATGACGAGGACGCTGTTTTTCTCTGAATAAAAACCCGGCACATGGTGTTGCACCATGTCTTAAAGGAAAAGACTGTACACTTAAAGCATCATCTTCGAAAAGAACCTGAACATCCGTTCCAAATATATTATGGAATATCAACTGATAACTCAATTTAGAATCTAAGACATCTAGCTGAAAACGAATAATTTTCTCAAGCTTGCTATGAGCATAAATATGCAAATCATTCGTTCTTCCCTGTAAGGAAAAGCTTGAAATTAAACCTATAAGCCCAAAAAAATGATCACCATGCAGGTGAGAAATAAAGATATGATTGATGCGGGACATAGGTACTCGAAACCTCTTCAACTGAGTTTGAGTGCCTTCACCACAATCAATTAAAAAAAACCGCTCAAGTACATTGAGCACTTGAGCGGTTGGGAATCTTTTAGAGGTTGGCAATGCAGAATTGCTCCCTAAGATTGTTAATTCAAATTTCACTTACGATCAATATTAATTCTCAATCTCACTATTCTTCATAAAAGATTCAGCAACGCTCAAATCATCTGAAACGTTAAGTACTGTATCCAACTGAGAAATAATGATCAGTTTTTCAACTGCAGGTTGTAAGCCATATAAAACAAAAGTTCCACTGGCATTCTTACATAACCTATTGGCAACAAGAATGGCACTTAAGCCGGATGAATCACAATAAGTACAAGCATCTAAATTCATTAGAATATTCTTTTCTCCTTTAGAAAAAATCAGAATCAATTCCGATTTTAATGCCGGAGCAATATGAGTATCCAGTCGTTCATTTAAAACCTGAACCAATGTGTAACCGTCTTTTTTGTCAATCTTAAAGTCCATAGTAACCTCATTAAAGGATTATTATTTACTTCTTATCTCCTTTTTCAAGTTGAGATTTCAAAGCTGCTAATTCAGAAATATCCCCTAAGGTAGTTTTTTCTAATGAATCTTTCATCTTCTTAACACCTTTTTTCATGCTAGCTGACTCAGATTTTTTCTTTTCAGAAACTTCTGCACGCTTAACATCTTCAAAAGTTCTAGAGTGAGAAAGGATGATACGCTTAGCAGCTTTAGAGAATTCAATCACTTTGAATGATAATTTCTCTTCTACTTTAGCTTGTGATCCATCTTCTTTTACAAGGTGACGTGGAGTAGCGAATCCTTCAACACCGTAAGGAAGAGCAACAACTGCACCTTTTTCGAAAATCTCTACGATAGTACCTTCGTGAACTGAGTCAGTAGCAAAGATTGTTTCGAATACATCCCATGGATTCTCTTCCAATTGCTTGTGACCTAAGCTTAATCTTCTGTTGTCTTTGTCTATTTCAAGAACTACAACTTCGATTTCAGCACCAATTTGAGTGAATTCAGCTGGATGCTTCACTTTCTTAGTCCAAGAAAGATCAGAAATGTGAATCAAACCATCAACACCTTCTTCAATCTCAACAAATACACCGAAGTTTGTGAAGTTACGAACCTTAGCAGCATGCTTAGAGTTTACAGCGTACTTAGCTTCAACACCTTCCCAAG
>Ga0209272_10000119_pt1 | contig 95797 bp, 60 predicted proteins | sample tdDd002_FD_187125 | JGI IMG/M metagenome (GOLD analysis project Ga0209272, IMG submission 187125) | Marine sediment microbial communities from the Atlantic coast under amendment with organic carbon and nitrate - tdDd00.2 (SPAdes)... | ecosystem: Environmental > Aquatic > Marine > Coastal >...
CGTATTTTCCTTAATGTTTCGTCGGGATGACAAGATTTGAACTTGCGACCCCTGGTCCCCCAGACCAGTACGCTACCGGACTGCGCCACATCCCGAATTGTTAATACAAATATAGCTTCTGAATCAGAAAACTCAAAGAAAATCAAGAGGGAATTATCAATAATAATAATGATGATGTCAGATATGACTGATTCTACTCTCATTATATGCAAAGCTAAGCCGTCTCTATGAGGAGGCGGCTTAGCTTTGTATTTTGTGATAGGATTATTTTAGTTTCTCAACCGCATATTTAATTCTCGATATGGCTTCAGCCATAATGCCTTCGCTTGTGGCATAAGAGAGTCTTAAACAGTCGGGTGCGCCAAAAGCTTCACCGGTAACAGTTGCCACACTCGCTTCTTCAAGAAGAAAAAGACTTAAGTCGGTAGGGTTCTTTATCGTGAAGCCCTTATAACTTTTGCCAAAGAGTTGTGATACCTTAGGGAAGAAATAAAAAGCACCATTGGGTACTCTGATTTCAAAGCCCGGAATCTGGCGCAAGAGTTCTAAAGCGATATCTCGTCGTTGTCTGAAGGCTTTTTTCATCTCCTGTGTGCAAGTCTGATCGCCATTTAAGGCAGCTACCGAAGCCATCTGAGCAATTGTTGATGCACCTGAAGTCATTTGTCCCTGCAGCTTGGTACAGGCCTGTGCGATCCATAGAGGTGCAGCAATATAACCAATACGCCATCCGGTCATGGCATAACCTTTGGATACGCCATTGACCACCACCACACGATCTTTTAATTCTTCGAATTGTGCCAGGCTTTCGTGACGTCCCACATAGTTGATGTGTTCGTATATTTCATCGGAGATGATCACGATATCAGGGTATTTCGCAAATACCTTGGCAAGAGCTTCCAGTTCTTCTTTAGAGTAAACACTTCCTGTTGGGTTGTTGGGAGAACTGAATAGAAAAGCTTTGGTGCTTGTGGTAATGGCAGCTTCAAGTTGTACTGGTGTGATTTTAAAATCCTGATCGATACCGGCAGGAACAAACACATTGGTACCTTGAGCTAATTTTACTATTTCAACATAACTCACCCAATACGGGCTTGGAATAATAACCTCGTCGCCCTTGTTAATCACCGACATCATCACATTCATAATGGATTGCTTGGCTCCATTTGAAACGACAATTTGGTCGGGGGTATATTTCAGTTTATTATCGCGGTCTAGTTTAAGACAAATTGCTTCTCTTAATTCGTTAAATCCGGGAATTGGTGAGTAGTAAGAATAATTGTTCTGGATTGCTTTTTGAGCTGCCTCTTTAATATGATCCGGGGTTTTAAAATCAGGTTCTCCCACGCTCAAATTAATCACATTAATTCCTTGAGCTTTCATCTCTCTACTTTTTTGCGACATGCCAAGTGTTGGAGATAATTCCATAGAAGCAATACGATTCGAAACCTTTAACATTCTGGGTTTATTTTAGGGTTTTATAAAATAGCTTGATACTTTTGTGGTTGTCAAATTTACATTTGACTGTACAAATGTAATGTTTTTAAACACATATGTTGTGTAAACTGTAATAATTGCATTTTATTGTAAGTTGAAGATAGTCAGTGTGATCCATTTTAGAGGTTGGCTGCTTTTTTTCATATTTTATTGATATTATGCAATTTATAGAGAAAATATAATTTACAGAAAAATATTGCATTCAAACTATTATTTTTGTCTTAATCATCAAATCCTGATAAATATATCATGTCTGAGGAGGTAAGATATAAGACCAAAAAGAGAATACCGATTCTATTTAATCATTATACGAAATATATTCTATGCTCGAATTATTAAAATACACGCTTCCTGCCCTTGTGGTTTTTGCTACGGCTTATTTTCTGATACAAGCCATGTTGAAAAGGGAAGAGAAGAAAATGAAGTTAGAAGTTTTTCTGAATAACCAGAAAGAGATAACGCCTATTCGTTTGCAGGCCTATGAACGTCTGATAATCTTACTTGAGCGTATTCATCCTGAATCAATGGTGATCCGCGAAAATCAGCCTGAGATGAATAATCAGCAATTGCATCAGACTTTATTGAGTGTGATCAGAGGCGAGTTTGAGCATAACCTGTCTCAACAACTGTATGTGACGCCACAGGCCTGGATGCTGATTAAGTCGGCTAAAGAAAGTTTGGTTCAGTTGGTAAATGGGGAAGCCTTGCAATTGGTACCTACTGACAGTTCGATCAATTTGAGCAAGGCTATAATCGAAACCCATATGCAGGATAAGAAATCAGCACATAGCGAGGCTATTGAGTTTTTAAAAGAAGAAGTTCAGAGCTTATTTTAGCTTCTTAACTAAATCTGTCCACTCAATCCGCCTAAGGCGGATCCTACTTTCTCCTGCAGTTGAACCGAAGTGCTACGGTTGTTCTACAACCCGGCTTTTATTTGACGCGGATTAAATATGATTTTTTATGATTTGATATACACCTAAGAAATCATTTTTCATCATAAGTAATCTGCGGGATCTGCGTCTTTTTTTATTTTTTTGACGCGGATTAAATATGATTTTTTATGATTTGATATACACCTAAGAAATCATTTTTCATCATAAGTAATCTGCGGGATCTGCGTCTTTTTTTTATTTTTTTGACACGGATTAAATATGATTCTTTATGATCTGATATGAGGTTTCAAATACGCCTATGAAATCATTTTTAATCATAAGCAATCTGTGGGATCTGTGTCTTGTTTTTATTTTTTGACGCGGATTAAATATGATTTTTTATGATCTGATATTTCAGATACGCCTAAGAAATCATTTTTAATCATAAGTTATCTGTGGGGATCTGCGTCTCCTTTTTTGTTTAGGACGTTTTTGATTCTAAATTGTAGTTTCTGAGGACAATCTCCATCGATTTTTATCTTATCGGAATAAAATGACTACTTTTGCGGAAATTTCTACAAATAAAAAAGAGTATGAGTTCATTTGACGACATCAAATTAAGTAAGCAAATTTTAAACGCCCTTGCCGACGCTGGCTTCGAAAAAGCCACTTCTATTCAGGAAGAGGTCTTTTCTCCTGTTCGCTCTGGTAGAGACGTGATTGGGATTGCACAAACGGGTACCGGTAAAACCCTGGCTTACCTGATGCCTATTCTTATGAAACTCGGTTATGCTCAGGGAATGGATCCCAGAGCCTTAATCGTAGTGCCTACCCGTGAGTTGGTTGTTCAGGTTTGTGAAACCATTGAGCTTCTAACACCTTATATGAACATTAGAGCCCTGGGGCTTTATGGTGGGGTAAACATCAATACTCAGAAAGAGAAAGTTTACGATGGGGTTGATATTTTGGTCGCGACTCCCGGTCGTTTGATGGATATCTACATGACCCGTATTCTGAAATTTACCAACATCAGAACTTTGGTGATTGATGAGGCTGACAAGATGATGGATTTGGGTTTTATGCCCCAATTAAAAGCGATTTTCGAAATCTTACCTGAAAGACACCAAAATCTGTTGTTCTCAGCAACTTTCTCAGATATTGTTGCAAAATTAGCTGATGATTTCTTAGTGTCACCTCAACGAATTGAAGTGGCCCCACAGGCAAGTACGGTTAAGAACATTCAGCAGAAACAATTTCACGTTAAGAATATCCTGAGTAAGGTGAGTCTTTTGAAGCACTTATTGGAAGATAAAGAGACCTTTAACAAGGTGATGATCTTTACTGAAACGAAAAGGAATGCTGACCGAATTGTAGATCGTTTGGAGGACATGTTGGGTGATGAATTGAGTGTGATTCACTCGAATAAAGCTCAGAATACACGTTTGAATGCCTTGAATTCGTTTAAAGAAGGTAGGGCACGGGTTCTGGTTTCGTCTGATGTGGCGGCGCGTGGTATCGATATCGAAAATGTGAGTCACGTGATCAACTTCGATATGCCAAGCAATTATGTGGAGTATGTTCACCGTGTAGGTCGTACAGGTCGTGCCGATAAAGAAGGTATTGCCATTAGTTTTGTGAATGCAAAAGAAGAAGAGTTGATGGAAAAGGTTGAGGCCTTGATTAGTCAACCTGTATCTTTAGAAGAAATTCCAATGGAAGTTGAATTGACTTCGCAACTGCTGGAAGATGAAAAGATTCAGACACGAAACGTCCGAGTGAAAATGGCTGCTAAAAAGGGTAGTGGATTCCACGAAAAATCAGCTAAAAACCTTAAAACACCATCAGGATCCAAAGGTTTGATGAAACAAAGAGAAAATGCCAAGAGAAACGCAAAGAGAAATGCGAAAAGGAAAAAGAAATAAAATTTCTTCAATATATTAATCTTGTTATCCTCTTACTTTATAGTTCGATAATAAGTTATCATCTAAAAACGCTCAATTCTGTTGAGCGTTTTTTTTGTTTTATGTTGATTTTTGTAGCTTTGATTTTCTGGCGTAAATCATGAAACTTAAAATCCGGCGAATGTGGTGGATTCACATCTTTAATTTGCCTAAGGATGAAAATTTTAAATATATAAAAGACATATGAAACATTTAGAACGTGCCCTGAAAGGGCCAAATCAGTGGTGGAAATATCTTGTTCTTCCGGTTTTAGCCTTTTTTGTGGCGAATACTATAGGCGCCATCCCTTTAGGAATTGCTGTAGTTGTTGGAACGATGGGAGGAGGCAGTCTTAATCCTGAGAATATGTCTGATTTTACTGGTTTGGGACTGGATCCAAACCTGGGATTGGCTTTGATGATGTTTCCTTTTATAATTGGCCTTATAGCTTTTGTCTTGGTTCTTAAGCCCTTTCATAATCGTAATATTAAAGAAGTGATTAATGGAAGCAAGAGCATACGATGGGGACGTTTCTTTTATGCTGCAGGTGCATGGGCACTTATTTCAGGAGCCATGTTAGTCGTTGATTATTACATGTATCCAGGAAATTATGAATACAATCTGAATTGGTCAGCATTTATACCTTTGATTCTGATTTCATTGCTCATTATCCCATTTCAAACCTCTTTTGAGGAGGTACTTTTCAGAGGTTATTTGGCACAGGGCGTTGCCCGTTGGACACGAAACCGCTGGTTAGTGGCAGCTTTGCCTGCTATCCTTTTTGGTTTGATGCATATGTTCAACCCCGAAGTTAAAGAGTATGGCTTTTGGATGGCTATGCCTCAGTACATCCTTTTTGGTCTTATTTTCGGCCTCATGTCGGTACTTGATGATGGTATTGAAACGGCTATGGGGGCACATGCTGCCAACAACATCTTTATTTCTATTTTCGTGACTTCTAAAGCATCGGCATTGCAAACTCCTGCTATGTTTGTCAACGATCATGTAGATCCTGTAAAAGATCTTACAGTAATGGCTGTGGCATCTGTACTCATCGTGTTAATTCTTGCAAAGAAATATAAGTGGAACTTTGCGATTTTGAATCAGCGGGTTGAAGGGGAGAAAGTTCTTGAAGGATAAAGGATAAACCCGCCTTCGCAAGTACTTTGCTACAGCGGGCGATGAAGGTTAAAAGTCTAAAAGTCTAAAGGCCCATTCCGATAGTTGTGGGGAGAAAAAAAGGAGCGGTAATCATATGATTTCCGCTCCTTTTTTTAGCTTAATGGGCCAACAATTAGTTTCCCGTGATAGGCTTTGGCATTGATATGATGATGAAGTTGTTCGATATTAGTTGTCGTAATTTTACCTGCGGGCATGATTTCAATTTTATCTTCTGCTAAATCGACTAAAGCTTTTAACATGTCCTTTCCCTCTTCTGCAGTTGTCTGTCCTCCTGAAGTTAATATTGTCGCGATCTGTTCTGTTTGCATCAAATCTTTACACGCTTGTTTAATATCTGGAGTCTCATCAATTGCTTTATGGATAACGACTTTTAAGGGATAAGCTTCTTGAGCTAATTTTTTTATTAATGAAATATTCAGTGTTTTATCAGGATGTAAAATTCCAAATACAACAGATTCAACCCTCACTGATTTGCAGTTTTCTATTTGCGATCGCATGCTTTCTATTTCCCTATCAGAATAACAAAAATCACCAGCTCTGGGTCTGATCATGACTCGAATGGGAATTCTCACATTAGCAATCACCTTTCTAATTAATTCAAATGAAGGAGTGGTACCTCCTTCATTTAAATTCGCACAAAGTTCTATTCTATCTGCGCCAAGTTGTTCAGCAAGAATAGCTTCTTCTAAATTCTCGACACAAGCTTCTTTCGTATACATCGGATTGAACCTCTTATTTAAGAATCTCTTTTTTCAGTTTAATGAAAACGTTCTTCTGAGCATCGGTAAGATCATCTGCACTAAATATTGAAATCCCCTTAGCGCCTTTTTCTTTTGCAAGTCGAATCGCTTTTTCAAGATCTGCAGGTGTTCTAAGTCCGGGACTATATAAGCCTGCAACTACAGGGAAATCAACATCTTTTACACCTTGTTCCGTTGCGAATCCGATCCAGTTGATATTCTCACGATAGAAATTCTGGTAAAGCATAGGATAAGCTGCATCTAAATTCCAATCGTTCCAGGCCTGGCGTACCATTTGGCGCGACATCTCAGGGAAAGGAAATACGGCTGCAGTCATTTTATGATTTTCGGCGTGTGCAATATCAACAAGCTCGTTTACCAGGCTTGTAATCGCATTTAATCGGTACTGACGCCACTCTGTGCTTAACTCAGGATGTTTAAAATCGATTGGATCCTTATCAAATATCTTTTTAAACCCTTCACGAGCTATAGGATGGTAACCAAAATCGTATTCCGGCATTTCAGTTTCCTGAACCAGTTTATATAAAGGTTGTAGATCAGCTCCTAAAATGACATCGACATACCTCACATAGTCAAGATGAATGGATGCAAGTCCCTTAATCTTTGAGAGTTTTCTAACATTGTTTTTTATGTATTCGCGAGCTTCCGGATGAAAAGGACTCAACCATTGGTAATAGTCAACGTATGCTCTGTATTCCAGTGAATTTTTACCCAGTCGGTTTACCGCATACCATTCCGGATGTTTGTTTGTAATTTCATTGTTCGGTTGATTAAGTGTCCACATCCAGGCGTGGATTTTGATGTCGAATTTAGTTGCCAATGCAACTGCCTGCGAAAGAAATTCCGGACTTCCTCCGATTAAGACTTCAGAAATCCCAAGTTCCTTATACTCTTCAAATTTCTTTTCCCAAAGTTCCTGATCGAATTCTTTTTCACCATGTGCCCAGGTTGAGAAAGTAAATTTATCACTGGATTTATTTGTTTCAGTTTTGACTTGTTTTGCAGGCTGACTACAGGCAAAACATGCGAATGCGATTATAATAATTAATATTTTTCTCATTTTTGTTATCTTTTATTTTTTGTGAAATTATCACTTGATTCATTTGTTTCAGTTTCGACTTGTTGTGTAGGATGAGTACAGGCAAGACAAGTGAATGCGATTATCAAAATTAAGATTTCTTTCATTTTTGCTATCTTATATTTTTCTGATCCTATTACTGCCGGGAGGATTTAGTTGCTAAGTCTACAAATATACCTCTAGACATTCCGTTGCTCCCAAGGGCTTTAGTATTAGTTCTTTTAGTTCTGCCGGAATTAAAATACTTTCCCCTTTTTTCACACTTGTTTTTTCCAGGTTCTCAGCACTGATTTCAAATTCACCATCCAGGCAGATATAGATAATAAAAGAATCCAAGTCTGTATAGTCCCTGCTAATTTCCTTGTCGAAAGCCAAACGGTTCGTCGTGAAATAATCGCAAGTAGCCAGATTAGTCGTGTTGTTTATTTCAGTAGAATAGCTTGTGGCATACTCCTTTTCAAGAGCGTAATCAATAGCATCAACAGCCTGTTCGGTGTGTAGTTCTCTCGATTTCCCCTCTTTGTCGACTCTGTTCCAGTCGTACATGCGGTAGGTGATATCTGATGTTTGCTGTATCTCGGCTAAGAGAATGCCTTTACCAATGGCATGAACACGTCCTGCGGGAATAAAGTAACAGGAACCATTCTGAACTTTTTCGGCGTTTAGAATTTCCTCCAGTTTTCCCTCACTTAGCTTTTGTTGATAGAGTTTCTGATCAACTTCCTGATTAAAACCGACAATTAAATTGGCATCCTTTTCGGCATCGAGAACATACCACATTTCGGTTTTTCCAAAAGAATTATGACGCTCTTTAGCCAACTCATCATCAGGATGTACCTGGATTGATAGGGCATCGTCAGCATCTATAAATTTGATTAAAAGAGGGAATTCCTGACCAAATTTCTGAAACACTTTTTCGCCCAAAAGACGACTTCCGAATTTTTGGATCAGGTCATTAAGGCTCTCACCTTTCAACTGGCCATTTGCCACGAGTGAAATGTCATTTTTAACGCCTGATATCTCCCAACTTTCACCAATTTTTTGGGTCGATGGGAAATCTTTAGAGAGTACCGTTCTTAATTTATTTCCGCCCCATATGGTTTCTTTAGCTATGGGAGTGAATTTGATAGGGTATAATTGCATGTTATTCATTTGGTTGAAAAGTAAAAAGGTTTAAAAGTCTAAAAGGTCCCAAGGTCCAATTATTTTTTAGGCCCCTGGTTTTAAGACACCTTCTTCATTTATTATAAAAATGGTTTTCGTTTCCGGATTTTGAATTGTTATTGAAAAGCCTGCTTTTGTTTTGACGAATTTGGTATCGATAAACTGATTCACGGCATATTGGGCTTTTATATTCTGAGTATAACCGGCTTCCTTTTCTTGAAGCGCTTTAGAGGCACCAAATCTGATGTCTCTGAATAGAGCGTATGCGATTTGTTTCACATGCCCATCTTTATCAGCATTAAAGTTTACCGATTTTGAATTTGCTTTCTCAGTAAATTGAAGGACTCCCCATTTCTCAGGTTCGTGCATGTTAATGACTTTCTGCTGACTCCAAACCCAATTGTATTCACTTAGATACTTGCCATTTTCTTTTTTTCGTTGGTATTTTCCATCAACTAAATCATGCTCCCATTCCACACGTGAGAAGTTGATTCGCCACTGTTCGCCATCAACCGGGATGTTGTGATTCAAGTGTTTTTGCTCTGCAAGTTTCTTTAAAGGAATCGCAAATTCAACAGACCATTGTGTATCTGTATCATTGGGCTTGTTTAAGGTTCCCTGAATATGAACAGCCGATTTTAAGCCCTCAATATTCCAGTCATCATTTGCATTACCTCCAACCCGATAAGGTTTATCCAATGCTAAATCCCAAACGGTTCCCAGGGCATTAATCTCGATTTCGATATAATTGGTTGCTGTTCCTGAAGGATCTACAAAGATTTCGAAATCATTGTTGTAGAATATAACCGTATCTCTTTGCTTCAAATTTCCCCATACATGAGGCTCAACCATTTGAGAGTAGACATAGAGATATTCTTCATCCCACAGCATCTTCACTTTGGTATCGAATTTTGGTATTTTAATGCCTTCAATATCGATAAATGAGTCTGTAAATGAAGCCGATTGCCAACTTGATTCATCTGCAAGGCCATCAATAACGATCTTCTCTTTGGTTTTTGAAACGATGTAATGATTTGGTGTCACAATACTGTTTGACACATCAATCAATTGAGATGCTTCTTTAGCTTCCTTATTCTTGCAGGAAAAGAAGCTTAATAAAATAAGAAGTGATAGGATTGTATTTAAATGTTTTTTCATATGATTATAATTTGATTTTTAGTTGTCATATGGAACTTACCATGCTGCTATAATCATCTCACTGTGTGTCAAATTTACTTTGGCATGGACGTTTCATAATTATATGCTTTGGATATAGCGTTTTGAATAAACACGACTCGTTATGACTTAATGGGTTTATTTGGTGAATCGACAAGATTCTGTTTTCGTTTCAAGATGTTTGGTAATGTTGAGCATTTCCAATCCGATATCAATTTTATAACCCTTGTTAAGGTAGACTACATCGCCATTGGGCTTGAGTATTATAAAAACAGGGTACTCATTTTTCAAGTTTTGACCCGTTTTTATTTCCAATTGATTTAATAATTCTTCATCGTTTACAAAAAGGCTTTGCTTAGGAAGATCGTAGCTTTTAGCGTTGAAGGATGCTGTTTGTTTTTCTTTTGGAATAATAAAAGCAATAGAAACACCACTTTTTTCAAAACGTGTTTTTAGAGTCTTGAAATCGACTAAAGCATGTTTTGTAGGCTCCTTGTCAGGTGCCAGCCATCCTATAATCATTGGTTTTTCGGTATTTAAATCTTTAAGGTTAAATTCCTTTTTGTTTTCGATGGTTTGAACGATTTTGTTGGCATCCAGATCACAATAAACCTTATTGTCGTATTCTATTTTCAGAATTTCAACATTAAGATTTGAAGTCTTTCCCTCTTTTACTTCAAAGAAAGTTAGTTTAGACAGCACACCTCCATTTGGTTTTCTGTTGGCAGTCGTCAGCATATACTGACCTGATTGCAAGCGAATTTTTGAATCGAAAGCGGATAACTTTTTCATGAATTCGAATTCCAAGCTCCTGTAGTTTCCCTTTTCAATTCGTGCAATCGTAAAGTTTTTAAAATATTCAGGATCAATGTCAAAACCTTTCGATGTGTTCTTAAGTTTTATATATCCGAAAGAATCAGCTGTGGTCTTATTCGTATTAAAGTTGACATTATGCCAATTGTCTTCGGCATAATATTGAGGCTTAAGCGTGGCAGGCTCAATACGAGAAGGAATTCCATATGTGCGACAAATTGCTACCAATAGAATATCTCTCGATTCTTCATCAGCGATTCTAAGTTTAAGAGCTCCCACTGGTGTTAGTGGCGTCTTGTAATAATTCTCCTTTTCCGATATTTTAATATTCTCAAGTAGCCATTTTTCGATTTGTTGTGGATTTCTTGAAGAAGCATTTTCAAATTCACGATCTAATTCTGATAGGATATAAGCTTTAAATGGTGATAATATTTCATTTTTCACCCTTGGATTCAGAATATACTTGTTGTAAATGTCTTTATCCTTAATTGTTTGGGTAGAATGATTGATGTTGTCCAATAATATTGAAGCAGGCGTGTCGTGTAAATCTTTATCAGAAATTGCTGCTAATAATGGAAAAATCAGTGCTTTTTTATTTGCTGGCACCTGCTCGATAAATCGTTTGATTTCAGAATAGTTACCTCTTGATTTTTTGAAATATTTAAGGCTTAGTTCCTGATCAATTTTATGCTTTGTTGCAAAATCTCGGATCTCTTCTTCTGAGATAAATGTGTTTTCGTAAGCTTTTCTGATTTTATCTTCATTCTGAAGTTTCTTATCGTTTTCGGCATTGTGAGGTGTAGAACGGCTAAGGCCACCTTGTTTAGATGGATTCAGGTCGAAATAATATGCTTTGTCTGCCAGATCCGTATTTTCAGTAAGTGTGATTTCAATAGCCTTTGTTTTAGTGATATCAATATCCTTGAAGGCAAATGAATCCTCTTTATTCACCCAGATAAGAAGACTACCAATTCCGGTTGTAAATTTACTAATCCCCTGAGCATTCGTTTTTTTTGCGACTAAAGGATAGAACTCTCCATAATTTAATACAGAATAGTGAACATCTGCATCCGAAACAGGTTTTCCATTTTCATCCTTTACGCTTATTGAAATCTCTTCAGTCTTCGTATACTTTTCCAATAAATTTAATTCAGAGAAATTCTCAGTGTCGTATGTCACTCTTTCATTCCCTTTATATTGCCCAAAAACTTTAGTGTGTACCAGCATGGCTTTTTTTGCAGATTGTGTAAACCAACCCAAATTCAACTCAGCTTCGGGTTCGCAAGCGCCTACATATTGCCATTCTCCATCGATACAGATTTCTACCCATGCATGGTTGTCGTCGCAATGCGCCCATCGTGGCGTGTAACACTGTCGTGCGGGTATGCCAGCTGCGCGGTAAGCTGCTACTGCAAATGTAGATTCTTCTCCACATCGGCCTTTAGCATTTTTTACAGTAGAAAGTGGGGCAGAAGTTCTGATGTCCGAACCCACGTAGGTGACTTTTTCGTGGCACCAGTGATTGATTTCCAAAGCAGCCTCTTTCATCGACATGCCTTTTAATCTCTCCTTTAGTTCGTTGAAAAATACGACTCTGGCCGAATCCAGATTTTCGTTATTGATTCGATATGGTAAAACAAAATGGCGAAAGTTATCCTCTGAAACTTTATCTCCCCATGGAAACTCGGTCTTTGTTTTAAAAGCATATTTAACTTGTTGTAAAAAGAACTTGCCGGAATAGTCCGCAAAATCATTTAGGGGCATATAGGCATACAGAAACATTAAAGCTTCTTTTTCTTCCAGAGAAAGCGATGTATTGAAGACATCTAACAGATCTGAATTTCGATTTTGAAATAGCTGTTTTCGAGATTCAAATTTTTGTTCAATCTCATTTCTATAATTGGTATCCTTAAGAAAATGATCTTGCTGAGTACAAGAAAAACTGATACATATGAGAAGGATATATAGGACTTTCTTCATCTTAATTCGGGTTTGATATAGCTTATATATGCTTACTAGTAAGCGGTATTGATGTTTAATGCCGATACGAATTTGAATACCACGGATTTAGATTTTCACTAGCCAAGCTTTTTCTAAAAACGGTATAACAAATTCAGTATCGGATTAGTCCAACATGGCAATCCTGCTTCGTTGGGCTATAAAGTTTTTATAAAATTTCAGACCAACAGTTTTAATTGATTGTCAGTGGTCTTTGATTCAGGTTCTTATAAAGATCTCTGCTTGAGGTGTTCAATAATTTCAGAGATGTAGCCAAATGACATGCCTACTACTGTATCAGCTGCACCATAGTAAACAGCGACTTTATCGTCTTCGGTAAGCGCTGCACAAGGGAATACCACATTAGGCACATCACCCGTTAGCTCATAAGGTGCTGCAGGAGCCAATAAATAATCCTGTGAACGGTACAAGACCTTATCAGGGTTTTCGAGATCCAGCAATGCTGCACCCATAGAATATCGGAAGCCGTTGCAGGTGTTTATCACCCCATGATAAAATAGCAACCAGCCTTCTTCTGTTCTGATGGGCACTGATCCCGCTCCAATTTTTGTGCACTGCCAGGCACTTTTCGTAAAGTCAGCAACTTTCATCACACATCTGTGCTCACCCCAATATTTCATGTCGGGACTGTAGCTGATGTAAATATCACCAAATGGCGTGTGTCCATTATCACTGGGACGACTTAACATGGCATATTTGCCATCTATCTTTTCGGGGAATAACACCCCATTACGATTGAATGGCAGGAATGCATTCTCACATTGGTGAAAGGTCTTAAAATCGAAAGTGTAGGCAATCCCAATTGTTGGTCCATGGTAACCATTACACCAGGTTACCCAATAGCGATCTTCGATAAAACAAACACGAGGATCGTATTTGTATTCCGAGTCGATCATTTCGGTATTTCCAGCGACCATTTCAATGGGTTCGTGATTGATCTCCCAATTAATTCCATCCTTACTAAAGCCAGCAAATATGTTCATCTGAACCGATTTGTTATCGCAACGAAATACACCAGCATAGCCATCCTCAAAAGGGACAACAGCAGAATTAAAAATACTGTTAGACGATGGGATGTCATATCTTCCAATCACTGGATTTTCAGAGTATCGCCACATGATATCATTCGAACCCTCCGGTCTGTTTTCCCATGGCATTTTTAAAGTATTGTTCATTTTATTAATGGTTTAGTATGATTGTCTCTTTGTTTCGTAAATCAAATTGTTTTTTAACACTGATGGTCTATTCATATGTGTCAGACTTGACTCTTTCAGGTTTCGCTGCTTTCGTTTTTTGTTCTTCAGGATCTTCTGTTTCGCTGTTCTCAGGATGTACAAAAGGGACAAATTTTGCTGCAAATAGAGCTGGTATTGTCACTACAAGTACACATATGAAGAACAATTTATAGCCCAGCCAATCGCTCATAAAACCACTTAGCATACCTGGCAACATAAAGCCCAGATTCATGATTCCTGTAGCAAATGCATAATGAGCCATCTTGTATTTTCCTGGAGCTACTTGTTGCATCATAAAGAGCATCAAGCCCACAAAACCAAAGCCATAAACAAAGTATTCTACCACGACTGCTGATCCTATTATATATAGACTCTCGGGGCGATAAATGGCTAATAGAGCGTAGACAATAAATTGAACGTTGAAGATGCAAACCAGAGAGAATAAGGATTTTTTTAATCCTCGTGCTGAAATATAATAACCTGCTAAAATTGAGCCTAGAACAAAAGCCCCTGATCCAAATACACCATAGATAAGTCCAATATTAGAAGTACTAAGACCTAAACCACCATCAGCGATTGCCGCTTTGAAAAATAAGGGCGCTATTTTGATAGCAAATCCTTCGGCAAAACGATAGACGATAATAAAGGCGATAAACCATCCAATATGTTTTTTCTGGAAAAAGGTTTTTATGACATCCCACAATGTTTGAAAGCCTTCGTTTAAGGACTTAACCTCGCTTGTGGCATTTCCTCCAGAAGGAAGCATTCGGATATGATATAAGGCCAGGGTGACCATAATCAATGCATAGGTGAGCATCACTGCCATCCATGCATGTAATACGCCAAAACGTTCTTCCAGAATACCTGCCAGGTAAACAAAAGCTCCGGCAGTCAATATCTTAGCGATATTGTACGATGCGCCTTGCCATCCAATGTATTTAGCCTGTAACTTTCCTGATAATACACTTAAATAGACACCATCGGTAGCAATGTCGTGGGTTGCTCCACTAAAAGCAACGATTGCCAGCAAGGCTATCGAATAGGTGAAAAAATCGTTTAAGGGCAATGTGAGCGCTACTAAGGCAAATGTGAGTCCTGTTACAAGTTGCGTAGCGACTACAAAATGCTTTTTTGTTTTAAACATTTCCAATACAGGACTCCAAAGAGGCTTCAATGTCCATGGTAACATGATAAGTGAGGTCCAGAAAGCAATTAATGAATCGGAAACCTCAAAACTTTTAAACATGAGTACCGAGGCTTGAGCGATTGCAATAAATGGTAAACCCATAGCAAAATAGGCTGTAGGGATCCAAGTGGCTGGATGTTTTTGTTTGGTTTTATTAATTGACATTTGCTTTTATAATGTTTTAGAGAATCTGTGTTTACTTTTTCAGGAAGAATTCCAATGTTCCTCCCTTGGTCATATCATTGTGATTGATGAAATAGGAATGGTGTTTTTTTCCGTTCCACATCATCTTTTGAATGAAATGATCAGTGGCATTTTTCTTATGGCTGATGATTTCCAGTTTTTCACCCTGGTAATAATTGGGATCCAATTGAATTGTAATTTTATCGAAAATTGGGCTGGTGATCGCATAATCAGTACTCCCCGGACAAACAGGGTATAAGCCCATCATACTATAGATTACCCAGGACGATAGAGTGCCACAATCGTCGTTCCCGGGAATGCCATCAGGGGAATTCTTATAATGGGTATCGACCAGCTTGCGCACTTCTTTTTGTGTTCGCCATTCTTCACCTTTTACAAAATTAAATAGGTAGGGGTAATGGATATCAGGTTCATTGGCCATGTCGAATAGATTTTCGTCGAAGATCTTTTGTAGTTTGTTTACAAAATTCTTTTTTCCTCCCATTAACTGACTAAGCCCCTTAATATCGTGAGGCACACAAAAAGCATATTGCCATGCTGTTCCTTCATGAAAGCCAGGAGAGGGTTCAAAGTTCTCGCCCTGATTTGGATCGAAATTCTTAAGGAATTGCCCGTTTTCTAGTTTAGGACGAAGGATCCCATATTCTTTGTCGTAATATTCTTTATAGCCCTGTGACTGTTTAAGGAATTTCTTATGATCCTGAGGTTTATTAAGAGCTTTGGCAAATTGAGCCAAATTCCAATCAGCAATGTAATATTCCAATGCATGAGAAACTGAATTGTCGAATTCCTCTTTCAAAGGCACATATCCATTCGAAATATAATGGTCAATATCAGGTCTTAATTTGTTTTTCGAACCTTCAGTAGTTGCTGATTTATACATGGCCTCATAAGCCGTTTCCACATCGAAATCACGTAATCCACGCAAGTAGGAATCTACAATGACAGGAATCGCAGGATCACCTTCCATCACATGAGTTTCCCGGCTGTTTAATTCCCATTTGGGTAACCAGCCGCTCTCTTTATACATATCCACCATAGAACGCACCATGTCCAGTTGTTCATTAGGATACAAAAGAGCCATAAGAGGATGAAAATTGCGGTATGTATCCCACAAAGAGAAAACGGTGTATCGATTACAATCCGCAGATTCTTTAATCTCAAAGGATTCCATTGCAGGATATTGTCCATTGACATCGTTGATGATGTTGGGATGAATTTGAGTATGATATAGCGCTGTATAAAAGATGCTTTTTTGATCTTCGGTTCCACCTTCAACTTTTATTCGGGATAAAACGTCATGCCAGTCTTTAGAGGCCTGAGCCCTGGTTTTTTCAAAATCAAACTGATTCGATTCGGCATTCAGATTCATTCTTGCATTTGCAATGCTGACATAAGAAACGCCCACCTCAACCCTGATTTGTTCATTGGCTTTGGTATTGAAGGAGAAGTAAGCCCCAACATCGTTTCCACTCATTTCCTGATTGTAGCCTTTGTAGTATTTATATTTCCCATCGGTTTTGCTCCATGCAGCTTCAGCCTGCATTTCAGGCATCTTTTTCCAGGTTCCAAAAGTTTCTGCAGCCTTATTAAAACGAGCTACAAAATAGACCAGGCGTTCCGATCCATCATTATAGCAGAAGGTCCCGGTCATTCTCGAGCCCTCTATTTCCCGATTATTTACAATGTGCACCATTGCCCCGGTCTCATTTGTTAATCCAAGTCCTAAATTCAGAAGGATATTCGATTTGCCTTCAGGAAAAGTAAATCGACTGATACCAGTTCTTTGTGTGGCACTCACTTCTGATTTGATATTGTATTTGCTGAGGAGCGTTTTATAATATCCGGGCTCAGCTTCTTGTTTTTCCATTAATGATCCATATTCCTTGGGATCAGCATTAATTTCACCTCTTGTAGGCATTAAAATAATTACCCCTAAATCCGGGCAACCCACACCACTCAGATTTACATGTGAGAAGCCTGTTAGATAAGAATTGTCAGAAGAATAGGGGGTAGACCACCAACGAGAATCCTTATCAAACGTATTTAGGTCTGATCCCGAAACATTAAATGGCGTTACAGAAACCATTCCCCGGGGCACTATCGCTCCGGGATTGGTTGTCCCAAAATTGCTTGAGCCGATAAATGGATTTACCTGTTCTACATATTGGGCAAAACTGCTCATGCTAATGAACAGAAGAAGCAAAAGGCTGGATATTCGTTGCATAACTCTTTTTATTTGATTTCAATCAACTCAATAGCTTGTCCACCACCTGCTGACATTTTTACCTTTAAAACAGTATCAGAATTTACCTCGATGCTATTGATTTCAATGGCAGTTGGCTTGTCGATTAATGAGGTCTCTTCATTATCTGAATATATCGTAGCCTTGTATTTCTTTCCTGATTCTAAAAAGGATAAGTCCAGGGAAAGATCTCTAGCTTTTTCATCAGTCATGGCACCTACATACCAATTGGCTCCATTTTTTCGGGCAACCGCATAGTAATCTCCGATTTCTGCAGCTAACACTTTAGAGGCTTCCCATTTTGAAGGTAAGTTTCTAAAAAACTGAAAAGCAGCTTGTCCTTGATAATTTTCAATAAGATCAGAGGCCATTTGAACAGGAGAATACAAACAAACCCACATGGCTAATTGCTTCGCAAGGGTTGTATTTACTCTACTATTTCCTTTATCGTTATTGTTCCAACGGATATATTCTTTTCGATTTTTATATAATATATCGAAAGTTCCAGGCGTATAATCTAATGGGCCACCCAAACAACGCGTAAATGGTAGCATCACATGATGCTCAGGAGGATTACCTTCACTCCATCCATTCCACTCCATGCCCCGAGCACCTTCACGAGCCATCATGTTCGGATAAGTACGTCGTATACCGGTAGCCTTGATTGGCTCATGAGCATTTACCATTATCTTATACTTCGCGGCAGTTTCCACAACCTTACGATAGTGCTGAACCATTCGCTGGCCGTGATGAAAATGTCCTTGAGGAATAGGCCCTGCATAACCCGTTTTTAAACTACGGATACCTGCATCATGAAGTTTCTTCATTGCCTTCTCCATTTGTTGTTCATAAAAGAAGATATCTCCACCAGTTTCGTGATGTCCGATAAGCTCTACACCCTTTTTATCAGCATAAGCGACTATTTTTTCGAAATTGAAATCGGCATAAGGCGTTACTTGATCGAAAGCGCGTGCTTTACCCCAATTTTCCCAGCCTGTGTTCCAACCTTCGGCCAATACGGCTTGAATCTTATTGTCAGCTGCAAAATCGATGTACTTTTTCATGTTTGCAGTTGTAGCACCATGTTTAGGTCCCATTGTCCAGGTTTCGACACCTAAATGCATGCCCCACCAGATACCTACATATTTTTGAGGTTCTATCCAGGAAGTCTCTTCTAATTTATTCGGATCATTTAGATTTACAATTAAGTTTGATTCAACTAACTGAGCAGCATTTTGAGTAATGGTGATGGTTCTCCATGGAGAAATAAGCGTCTCGTTCGCTTTTACTTTAACACCATTAGGCCAGGGAATCAAATTACAAGAAAATGAATTGCCTTCAACTTGTTTTAAAGTCATCCCAGGATAATCAGTAAGATTCGCTTCATGAATACTCATATGTATTCCAGACTCGGTACGGCAGGTCAAAGGCGTATTTGCATCTTTCACTTCGCTTAAAGGGCTTGTTCGATACAACATTTCATATGACTCATAATTAGCAGGGATAGACCATGCTGTAGCATCATTTGCAAAATTGAACTCGGTAAGCTCGTTCATTACCAGAATCTCATTTAACCCTTTCTGCTTGGGAATTTCGTAGCGAAAACCTAAGCCATCGTCATACAGCTTAAAATAGAGGTTCATTTTCTCACCATTAGCATTTTCGAGTTTTACTGAAAGTTGCTTATAATTATCACGAATATTCTCATTTTCCCCCCATACAGGATGCCATATTTCATCTTTCTGACTGCTCTCGGTTTTAAGGACCTTAAAAGAATGTGAGAATGAATCATTGTCTTTAAGTCTGAAACCCAATCTTGATGGATTAATCAACTGGATTTGAGAGTTTTTTAGCTGGTAATAGATTTCGCCTTTCTCGTTCAAATTCACTTGAAGACTTAATTTTCCATCGGGAGAAGCCATGCTTAATTCTTCATCAGCACTGCAAGAAACAGTACTAATGAATAACAAGAACAGGCTTAAATAATATGTCGTTTTTTTCACTGGATATATCTTTAATTTAAACACTTATGTAGAAAGCAACACTAGTCTACAACATAGGTTTGCTTTTGTGGACCAACGCCTTTAATCGTAAGCTTCTTCCACTGCTTAGGCAAACAAGGATCTTTCTGAACAATGCCATCTTTAGTGATATGCAAACCTGCAAAACCAAAGATGACAGATTGAAGCATACCTCCGGCACCCGTTGCAAAATAAGGGTTATGGCTCATTGCTGATTCAGCCAAAGCACCAAAGGGTGCACGTTTATTAGGTTCGTAAGCTCTTTTAAACAAATCGAAAGCTTTTTTCTTATCTCCCAAACGAGCATGCAGAATAGAAAGAACCGAATGACTCATCGCCGGACCTTCTGCTGCCATTTTAGGCTCGTAATACTCCAAATCCTTTTCAATAGCTTCCTTTTTAGTTACTACAGACAAAGGATAAGCCAAAAGGTTAACATCGGCCTGTTTGATGATTGCGCCATCGTAACTTGTATGTTCCATCATGGTTCCATCTTCGAAGAAGTTGAATTTCAGATGAGCAGCAACGTCTTTCCATTGCTTATTAGGTGTGATATCTAATTCCAGAGCTGCTAAATAAGCATATTCCAAAACAGTTTTTGCAGATCCATTGGTAAATGCATTATCGTCGACATTAGGAGCAAACTCATTGGCTCCAACAACATTTTTAATGGAATAGCTTCCATCTGCATTTTTAAGCGAACGACTCACCCAAAAATCAGCAACCTCTTTCAACATAGGGTATCCGGTTTTGGTTAACCATGCTTTGTCTTTACATACTGTATAGTAATTCCAGAATGCGATTCCAACATCAGCTGTTATATGATGTTCGAAGGTACCGGTAAGTGCCCAGGTAGGCGTCGCCTCTTCTCCGGATTCGTCTGATTCCCAAGGGAACATAGCTCCATTATATCCAAAATTCTGAGCTTTTTGAATGGCCTTATCCAATCGATTTGATCTATAGTTCAATAAAGATTTTGCGATACCCTGATTAAAGACCAAAAGCGGAGGATACATCCACAATTCGGTATCCCAAAATACATGACCATTGTAACCAAGAGATGAAAGTCCCATTGGCGAAATACTTAGATTCGAATCTTCGCGTGAGAAAGAATATAGATGATACAATGCCAGGCGAACATCGCGCTGTGATTCTAAATCGCCATCAATTTCGATATCTCCCTGCCAAAGCTCATTCCACAATTGCTGATGTTTAGCTATCATTGCGTCCTTGTTACCTCTTAAATTGAAGATCACCATACGTTCAGATTCAGACTGAGGATCGTTAAAATCCTGGGTAGTACAAATGGCACCTGTCCATGCAAAATTGTATGTTTTCCCTTTAGCTAATGCTCTTTCGAAACTTAAAGCATGCTGATAATCATTATCAATTTGATGTTTGAACTCAGGGAATTCATGATCGAAAATAAATGAAGCTGTTGCAGCCAGAGTGTGTTTCCCGTAAGGACTCTTCGCAACAGTCTGCAATAAAGGCATACGTGCCTCGAGATCTCTCAAAATTCGAAAGGTCGAAATCTGATCAGTGTACTCAGAAGGACAAGTTATCTTACCCAGAACCTTAACATGAATATCTTTTTTCAGCGGCGTAATATTAACATCGATTAATCCGCCGTAAGGCATTCCTCGTAAAGCCCGGGTACTGTATTCAACTAGGGCGATATCCTTGAACTTAATGCTTGTATTCAAACAAGCTCCCTTAAGGTCGAGTACCTGTTTCCATTCGCTGGTATTCGATTCGTCTAATTTCACTCCATCAATCTGAAGTTCGAGATTGGCAAAGTTTATTCCCAACAAGAGTTTGCTCACTCCTAAAGGCGTTTCCTTATCGAAAACATGATTAAGGATAACCGATTTTACTTCCAGGGGTTTTTCTGATGGCATAAGGCCAATACGACCATTTGCCAGAGCAATTCCTACATAATCAGTAGAATTAGTAGCAGTTATCTGCCATGGTGAATTATCTTGTGCTTGTGCATTCCCAAATAATAAGAAGCAAGCGAGGGAAAATATAAGGATTCTATATGGGTTCGATTTCATGTTTTTTTCTCTAAAAAAATTAAATAATTGTATTCAATCTAAGTTGATAGCTTAAGGGCTAAGCCCATTAATTATTTTAAACTAAGCCCGCCCTGAAGGACATACTTAGTCAGATTCGTCTTCAGTATTTTTATAACATCGCCAACAGGTTTGGTCTTTCTTTATAGAGTTTAAAGATCAGTTCTCCAAAAAGGGTATTAGCCCAGGCAAACCATGAGCGAGTATAATTATCCGGATTATCTTTATGGAAGGTTTCATGCATGAAGCCTGTGCCAGCATGAGTTTTCATAAGCATATTCAGGCAATCAATAATTTCCTGCTCATCTGTTGAAGTCATGGCTCTCATGATAATACTCATTGGCCAAATCATATCGGCTCCCACATGAGGACCGCCTACACCTTCGGCAAATTCGCCTTTAAAAAACCAGGGGTTATTCTTACTCAATACAAACTTTCTGGTATTCTTATAGATCGGGTTATCTATTTCCATGGCTCCTAAATAAGGAAGTGACAATAGATTTGGGATGTTGGCATCATCCATATACATTTTGTTTCCGAATCCATCAGCTTCGAAAGCAATGGTTTTTCCATAATCAAGGTGATCGCCAATCGCGTATTTTTCCAGGGCAACATCCACTTCATTAGCCAAATCAGTAGCATCTTTAGCAAGCTGATTCTGCACACCTAAATGGTTCAGTATTTCAGTCATTTGTTTTAATGACACAACCGCAAAATAGTTCGATGGAATTAAAAATGGAAGAAGAGTCGCATCGTCTGATGGTCGGAATGATGAAACGATAAGTCCTACAGGATTCGTTGGATTTCCATATCCAACACCTGGTAAATTATCGTAGAATCTATCGGTCACTCTAAGGAAAGAGTATTTGCCTTTATTATCTTTTCTTTGCTGATCTTTAAAGGTGTCCACGATTTGCTGCATCGCATTTTGCCATGATTTACCAAAACAGCTTGTGTCTCCTGTAGCTTTCCAATAATGATAAGCCAGGCGGATGGTATAGCATAGAGAATCGATTTCCCACTTGCGTTCATAAATTTCCGGCTTCATATCGGTAACATCAGTATCCCAATGCCCCTTTTGTACCTTATCAAAATTAAAGGCATTGGCATAAGGATCAATATTAACGCATTTGGCCTGTCGGTTGATTAAGCCTCGGAATATTTTTTTTAGATCCTTATCTTCATTCACCAAAGGTAAATATGGCCATACCTGGGCTGTTGAATCGCGTAACCACATGGCATCAATGTCACCGGTAATAACGAATGAATCTGGTTTTCCATCGATCTCAGAATATTTCACTGTTGTATCCAAAGTGTTTGGGAAACAGTTTTCGAACATCCAGGCCAACTCCTGATTAGAAATAGATTTTTTAACCTTTTCTATGGTCTTGTCAACCGCCTTGCTCACAAAATGTCGTTGGCTTCTTTCAGGTCGCTGGCTTATATATTTTAGATTCTTTGCAGATACAAGATTGGGAGCTCCAACAAGAGCTAAACCACCTGTGAATAATAATGAGTTTTTTATAAAATTTCTTCTCTTCATGTTATCAGTTTTTAATGCGATATCAGAATACGCTTAAGGCTTGAATGGTTTATTTGTTGCCAACTATGATTCCGGAAACGCTCCAGTGATTAAAGCTGGAACCCTCGTCATCGCCCTGGTCGATGGTTACCTTAATGCTATGTTTTCCGATTTCTAAATATTCTAAAGGGATATAAAAAGGTTGCGTTAAAGTGGCAGGACACCAATTGGAACGGCTCAAATCGCTACTTGATAAACCATTGCCAAAGTTTCCTGAAGCAGGATTCGACATACGGTATGTTCCACAATCGCTACGCCATGGCACGTGTCTGAAAACTAATTTATCATCAATAAAGACTTGATTTACTTTAGGAACAAATTCATCTCCTTCACCCCAGCCACCGTGACCAGTCGTGGTAAATAGCAATTGAGGGTTTTTAATATCTGTATCGATATTAAAGACCATGCTTAATGTGTCGTTTTTAAACATGCGTCCATAATTTTGGCCTTCAGCCTCCATGATATTCAGGGTGTAGAACAAGGGCTTTATAAATTTTTCCTTAGCCGGATAATCCTCAAAAGGAGGGTAGTAGTTTAGTTCTAAACTTACTTTATGTCCGCCCTTATCGTAGTTGCCAATAAAAACACCTATCCATAATTCATCCTTATCGGTAGAGATAAGTTCTGAAATATCCTGTTTGTAAACCACAGAATCTTGCCAATTGTATGTATTAATAGGGCGTTTGTCATTAAAATGTCCGACTCCAAATGAGGTGAAAAATCGCATTAGCTCGGTAGGTACGGTATAATCGTCAGTACTAACGACTCCCTGATATTCCGTTCCTTTATTGTCCAGATAAACAGGCAATTCTTCTTTACCATTTTTTAAGGCTGTTAATATCGATTTCTTGTTGTCATCAGCCAGAGTGAAGACACAGCCAGTTCTGTCGTAAGCATCACCATTTGACCAATTGGTAAGCTTCACAAATACATTTCCTTCAGAATCAAGCTCAAGTAATTTTATCTTTTTCATGATCACAGTTCCCTTCGAGAAACGATAGGTATGATTCAGTTTTTCCTCTTTAGGATTTGTTATACCTCCCTGGAAATTGATTTGTTCCTTATCGAATACAGGTATTGTGATATATCTCGATTTTATAATAAGTTCACGATATCGAGCTTGATTAATTTCAGGCATATTTTCTTGTGGGTACTGCATATAGCCTTTTACATGCTCTATAGCTTTTGCCTGAATGGTCTTATTGCCATTTGCCACATATTTAAGAATTAGGCCATTGTCAATTATTGCCGATAGAGAAGGTGATGCTTTAAACTTTGTTTCAGTTGTATACCAAACATCAATTCTGTTTGAGAATATGACGAAGCTGGCTTTTTTACATTCGTACCCCAGTATGGTTTGCTTCTCATCCGTTTCTTTAGCTTCGGCTAATTCCGAGAAAGGCTTTATTTGCTTGTATTGTGTTGAATCAATATCAAGAACTTTAACTACAGCTTTGGAATTATAATCTATAAAGAAGCTTTCAATTTTGGAAGCGTTTGATAGTTTAACAATCCCATTTGCATAAGTTAGTACGACTTCCTTATTGGGAATTAGTTTGCCTCTACGGAATTGTTCGTAGGTGATTTTCACCAGTTTTTCTTTCTTATTTGCCTTTTCTGAGGCAGATGAAAAAAGAGAGAGTAATATACAGAATACTAATATTAAAGATTTGACTTTCATAGTTTGTATGTTTTATTTATCTCGCCCACTTTGGGGCTTTCTTTTTCCCGTTTCATTAGCTCAGGGCTGTACCCTGAGCTAATTATTAAGCCACTTTGTGGCTGTTTGAAATAGGGGTGAAATAAATAGGCTGTTTAAAACCGATCAGTGCTTTCGCTTATTTTGACATTGACGATGGGTAAGCACTTTTCTTAGTACCTCTTTTTAAGTTTGGCTTATTCGACATTTCAAAGTCAAGTACGCCGCCTTTAAGGATATCCTGATGTTTTATGAAATTAAGTTTGTGATTTTTGTCATTAAGCTTAATGTCATTTATAAATATATTTTCAGAAGAATTTTCATTAGAGTTTATAATGAATGTCTCTCCATTCTCCAGGCTGATTGTCACTTTTTTGAATAGGGGAGAGCCAAAAACATATTCATCTCTACCCGGACAAACAGGATAAAAGCCCATTGCACTAAAGACATACCAGGCTGAAGTTTGTCCATTGTCTTCATCACCACAATAGCCATCAGGCTGTGGGGTATATAGTCTATCCATTACCTCTCTGATGTGAGACTGAGTTTTCCATGGCTGCCCCGCATAACTGTACAAGTAAATCATGTGCTGAATAGGTTGATTCCCATGTGCATAATTTCCCATGTTTGCGATTTGCATTTCACGAATTTCATGAATGGTAAAACCATAATAAGAAGCATCGAATTTTGGAGGCATATTAAACACACCATCCAAAGTTGAAATGAATTTCTTTTTTCCACCCATTAAATCGATTAAACCCTGAACATCCTGGAAAACGGACCAGGTATAATGCAAACTGTTCCCTTCTGTAAAGGCATCACCCCATTTTAAAGGATTAAAAGGCGACTGAAATGTTCCATCCTGGTTCTTACCACGCATTAAACCTGTTTCAGAATCGAAAACATTTCTGAAATTCTGAGCTCTTTTAGCAAATAGATCAATTTCTGCCTGTGGACGTCCTAATTCGATTGCCAGTTTGTATATGCAAAAGTCGGCGTAAGCATATTCCAGTGTTCTTGCCGTATTCTCGTTTACTCCAACATTATAGGGTACATATCCCAGTTTGTTGTAGTGTTCAGCTCCAAATCGACCTACTGATGTAATATCTTTATTATAGGATTCAGTATTTTTCAGGATGGCTTCGTACAGCGTTTCAATATCGTAACCCCGAATTCCTTTTAAATAGGAATCCGCAATTAAGGATGCTGAATTTGAACCAATCATACAACCCCTGTGACCCGGACTTGCCCACTCTGGTAACCAACCACTTTCCTTATAGGTATTGGCTAAACCCTCCATGATTTGAGAGTTTAAATCGGGGTACATTAATGTGAAAAATGGAAAGACTGCCCGAAATGTATCCCAAAAGCCATTATCAGTAAACATATAGCCGGGCAGTACTTCACCATTGTAAGGACTGTAATGAATAACTTCATTCTTGACGTTAATTTCATGAAACTTGCGTGGGAAAAGTAATACACGGTACAAGCAAGAGTAAAATGTTTTTAATTGATCATCGCTGCCACCTTCAACCTTAATTCTTGACAGTTCCTTATTCCAGGCCAGTTTTGCTTCGTCTAGAACCTTGTCAAAACTTTTGTTGCCGATTTCGCGATCTAAATTTAATTGTGCCTGTTTCGGACTTACAAATGATGAGGCTATCTTAACGTGAACCTGTTCTCCTTTTTTAGTTTTAAAACCGATGATTGCCCCAACGTGATCTCCGGTAGCTTCTACTGAGTTCTTTTGCAAATCATCTCCATTCCAAGTGTGAGTGAGCTCAAAATCCTTATCAAACTCAGCAACAAAATAGTTGTGAAAATTATCTGGTACACCACCATTATTGTTACGGCAATACCCAATTATTTTTCTTTGCTCAGGAAGAATTGTTACCTCAGAACCTTTGAAAAAACCATCTAAAAGAATGTATGAGTCTTTATTCTCAGGAAAAGTGAATTGGAACATGGCAGCTCTTTCAGTAGGCGTAAGCTCTACCGTCACATCATAATCTGCCAGATAAACCTTGTAGTAATTTGGTTTAGACACCTCTGCCTTATGCGAAAACCAAGAGGCTCTTTCTTCTTCTTTATATTTTAATTCGCCTGTTACTGCCATTAAAGAAAAAGCAGCATAGTCGTTAATCCAGGGACTAGGTTGATGGGTTTGTTTTATGCCTCGAATGGTTTTGGCATCATAAGCATAACACCAGCCGTCACCCATTTTTCCTGTTTGGGGCGTCCAAAAATTCATTCCCCATGGTAAAGCTACGGCAGGGTAGGTGTTTCCATTTGATAAAGCATGCTCTGAGTCGGTTCCCATTAGCGGACTTACCAGGTCGACAAGTGAAACATCCGGATTATTTTTTTGCGCATGCACACTAGTCGAAAGCAGGCAGGCAAGAGCTAATATTAAAATTTGAATTTTATTCATCGGGTTCGTGATTTTGTTCTATGTTACTAACTCTTTCTTCTAATATACAATTGATTTTGGTCTATCATGCTCAGCTTTTCCAAATTTGGTATTTGGAGTCGCTCCCATCTCAAAAATCAGAGTGCCACCTTTTAAAATATCCTTGTGTGTAATAAAGGACTTGGTATATTTTTCTCCATTCAATGTTACCGACTGGATATAAATATTTGTGTCGCTATTGTTCTCAGCAATGATATTGAATTTCTTATTTTTCGGTAAGTTGATGCTTGCTTCGTCGAAAATTGGACTTCCGAAAACATATGCCCCGTTAGCCGGGTTTACAGGATAAATTCCCATTGATGACATGATATACCAGGCTGACATTTGTCCACAGTCTTCGTTTCCACATAAGCCATCTGTTTTGTCAGTGTATAAGTCATTCATAATGAAACGTACCTTATCAGCTGTTTTATACTGCTGGCCGGCGTAAGCATACAAATAAGTCGTGTGATGACTTGGCTCGTTACCATGTGCATATTGTCCGATCAAACCTGTAATATCAGAAGAAGCTCCCTCATTTAGTTCCGATGAAATTGAGAATAAACTATCCAGTTTGGTGATAAATTGATCTTCGTTATCGAATAAAGAGATTAGGCCTTCTACATCATGTGGAACTAACCAGGTGTATTGCCATGCATTACCTTCGCAATAATCATCTTCGCGATGAGTAGATTTTATTGGGTTGAAAGGTGTTCTCCATGAAGAATCTTCCATTTTCCCTCTCATAAATTGACTTTCCTTATCGAAGTATTCCTGATAGTATTTAGCTCTTTCAGAATAATACTTGAAATCGTCAGTCTTGTTTAATTTTTGAGCCATTTGAGCAATACACCAATCGTCAATTGCATATTCCAAGGCTTTAGCAACTGATTCTATTTCCTTTTCAGCAGGAATATATTTTTTTTCTTTAAGGTAATTTAAACCTCTCTCATCTCGCATTGCGGATGCTTTAACAGCCTCATAAGCAAGATCGATATTGAATCCTTTGAATCCCTTTAGAAAGGCATCAACGATAACTGGGACTGCATGATAGCCTACCATCGTATTGGTTTCGGATCCCATAAGGTGCCATACAGGCAATTTTCCTTGTTGCTGATAAATGGCTAACATCGAATTCACCATATCATCAACACGCTCAGGCTGAGTAAGGGTAAATAATGGATGAGCTGCTCTGTAAGTATCCCACAATGAAAAAACAGAGTAGTTATTGAAATTGACATTAGAGTAGGCATTCTTATCCGTTCCTAAATAATCTTTGTTAGCATCATTAAATAGGGAAGGAGCAATCATGGTATGGAACATGGCAGTATAGAATGTTCTTAAATCCTCTTTACTATCAGATTTAATCGCTATTTTTCCTAGTTCTTTGTTCCATTTTGTTTGTGCTTGAGCAAGAACCTCATTAAAATCCCATTCCGGAATTTCAGCCTTAATATTATTGCTGGCACCTTTAATGCTAAGTGGTGAAATTCCTGTTTTAACCATCAGTTCACCATTGCCCTCGAATTCTACGATTGCTAATTGAAGTGTAGCATCAACAATCGTAAGGTTTTTAATTTTCTTTGAAAACTGAGTGACATAAAACAGTCGCTGATCTTTTGACCATCCTTTAGAAAAGCGATGTCCGCCGATGGTGTAAGCATCCAATTTTTTAATGCTACCTTCTTCAAGTTTATCCCAACCAATTCCTCTGCCTAAATCGATTATAAGTTGTGAATCTCCATCTTTGTTATACTTATACTTTTGTAAACCAACTCGTTCAGATGCTGTTAATTCAACATCGATATCATATCGATCTAAGTGAACGGCGTAATAGCCTGCCTTTGATGTTTCCTTCTCATGTGAATATTCTGAAAGTCTAGCCTTTGCAACTAAAGTTGTCGTATCTGCATTCTTTATATTACTGACAGGCATCATTAATACATCTCCCAGATCACCTATTCCGGTTCCGCTTAGATGGGTATGTGAAAAGCCAATAATTGTTGTGTCTGAATAATGGTAGCCAGAGCACCAATCCCAGGTCATTTTGATATTATTGGGTCCCAGTTGTACAGCGCCAAATGGAACACTGGCTCCCACAAAAACATGTCCATGTCCTCCTGATCCGATATGTGGATCAACAAACTGAATGTAGTTTTCTTCCTTAGATGTTTTATTTTCTTCAGACTGACAAGATATCAGGCCGAAACCCATTATAAATAATAGGAATAGCGTTTTTATAGACTTTTGGTTTTGCATTTTTCTTCTGTTAAAACTTGGGTTGTAAGGTTGTATATCTGTAAGCTCAAGGCTTTATTTGTCATTATTTTAGGCTGTCTACAGTATTTTCATTTAATAGTTCCATGGTCATCAAAACAGGGTAATGGTCAGAAATTTGTTTGTTGTTATTCAATCTGTCGTCTATATGAGAATAGGAGAGAATCTTTATTTTTTTTGTGAAGGCATAGTCAATTCGTTTTATGCAGGCTTCATTTTTAAATCCATTGAAGGTTCCGGTAGGACCATACAAGGGCTTTTCTGATATTTTAAGGGCATCACTCAATTGATCTTCAATGATCTCAATTGGACTTTCTTCAGGAGTCACATTTAAATCTCCCATTAATACAATAGGAAGATTTTTTGTGTTGATTTCCTTTATCTTTTTTAAAATAAGTTTAGCGGATTGCTTTTGGGCAAGCTTTCCCTGATGATCAAAGTGGGCATTAAAAATGTATATTCTTTTTTTAGTCTTCAGATCTTCAAAGAGACCATACGTACAGATTCTTTCCAGGGCTGCATCCCATCCCACCGATATCAAATCCGGTGTTTCTGATAGCCAGAAAGTTGAATGACTAATGATTTTGTATTTTGTTGTCTTATAAAAAATGGCACAATATTCACCGGCGGCCACACCATCTTCACGTCCAATTCCAATGTATTTATAGTCACTAAGGGAAGAATCGATATAAGAAACCTGATTAAATAAGCCTTCTTGTGTTCCAAGAATGGATGGCTCATAATTGTTGATGAGTTTTATAATATTATCCTTTCTGAGATCCCAACTATTCTCTTTGTCCCATTTATTGTCATATCGAATATTAAAAGACATGACTTTAGATTTTTGTCCTATTAGGTTAATGGATGATAAGAGCATTATCATTATAAGAAATATATTTTTTTTAATATTGAGCATACTTTTTTGAGTTTTAGAAATGGAGCTATTCTGATGAATAGCTCCATTTCGCCAGTTTTTGGGCTAACTAAACCACTGACTATTCACTAAACACTAACTAAACATTATATTATTACTCATTCTCTGGATGTGAGCATTATTCTAATCCTTTATTAATAGCCTTTGCATAAGCCTGTGTTTTTCCATAATCGGAACAGTTCCTTATATCATCATACAACCAAATAAAGCCTCCTGAAATATTTTCTTTTTCGCTCTTTATTTTAGTTTGAATTTCAGTAGGTGTATCACCACTTCCACAATTATCTCCATGTCGACACCAAAGTCCCATAGACACTTTTAAATTTCCAAAATGATTATTCCACGTAGAAGGCGTATTACCAGCACCTCCTGCATAACACTGTAGGTAGATACGATCAATTGCACCCGGTTTTTGAACTTCAACTTGTGTGTAAACCGACTTCCAGTATTCAGTATTGGTATATGGGCAAAGCGTTATTTTAAATCCCATATCAGCGAGCATTAAGCTGAATTTAACCGATGATTCTACATCGTAAGTTAATTCATCATCGTAATTTATCGCACTGGCTCCCGTGATGTCTTTCAAGGTTTTTAAGGCTTTGTATAATTTCGTATCAGCACCCGTTCCTTCTGAATCGATCAGAGCTTTGATATTTTGCCATGATTTTGAGCCCCATGCACCAATTCCGAGTTCAATCCTATTTATTGTACTTGGAGCTTTAAGCAAATTGCTTAATCGTGCTTTCCACTCGGGGTCTCCTACATAATTTCCATTTTTATCAATTATTGCTTTGTCGTTAAAAATCATACTTCCGTCTTCGCCAATATGAATAGTCCAAAGAATAGCTGTAGTAAATCCCGAGTTTCTCAAATCATTAATAACAGCATCGCCTCCTGAGTAGAATGGTCCACCACCAAAAATAGCAGAGTATTTCCCGCCAGGTGGGAGGGTGGGCTTTATATTAGAATCTTTTACGACCTCTAATGATTGTAGAATGTTATTAGCTTCCTTGTCGACATCTTTTTGCCATTTGGCACTTGCTCTTACATTTTTACCACCATCGATAAGCGTTTGAATGTAAGTAATTGTTCCAATGGGATAGTCTCCATCATTTTCGCCTTCAACAATTGTAGTTTTTAATTTTTCAGCCTCAGCTATGGCCTCCTCTAATGCAGTATAATCCAATATCATTTCAGGGACAATACCGTCAAGCAGCCATTTAACTTCACTGACGAATGTAGCAGTAAAGCTTCCAGTAAAATCTTTAAATTCATTTCCCAAATCAGCATCTAAAGGGAAATAGGCTGCTAACCCCGATTCCTCGCCTGTTAGGGAAGTCTCTATGTTATCAGCAATTTCTTGTTCTTTTCTGACTGTATTCCAGATTTTTACGTTTTTAAGCATGGCATTTACAACACGATCGCTAAAAGCAGTGCCATTTCCAATAACTAATGGTGCACTGGCAGCTGGTAGATGGGTATGATTCATCGAAAGGATTTCATTCCCGTTTACATATAGTTTTTGAACCGTTCCTGTATTGCTTAATGCCACATGCATCCATTCACCAACTTTCATTATGCCCGGATCTGATTTTACATCTTTCCAGTCATTATTACCAACAACAATCTCAATGTGACCATCTCCAAAATACCGCACAGCAAAACCACTGTCAGGGCCCATTTGTTCGCATGAAAACAGATTGTTACTATAGCCTATTTGGTTTAAATCGAGTATGTAACAATCTACTTCAATGGTAAAAGTACCACCAATCGTGTATTTGATATTATCGGATATTTTAATGTAGGATCCGGGTGTTTGATCTATGTATGGAATTGCAGCCTTTATAATATTTAGTTTGAATGATTCTATTGTATTCTGTAGCTTAAGTGTTGCTTCAGTAATTTCTTTTTGAGATTTAGCATTTTCAATTTTCAATTTTGCCCATGCCAAAACGTCTTGTAGTTCTTTTTTTGATCCTGGTTTGTACAGACCTGCTTGTGTTCCCTCTTCATTATTCTGAATTATTTCTTCGGCTTCAACAATTAAGGATTCTAAAGAAGCTGTTTCAAACGGAACCAAATCAGCCTTATCATCACTGCAGGCTACAATGGTAATCAACATTAACAAAGCAGCCAGGAGAGATGGCATTAATATGTTTAGCTTAATTGTTTTCATCTCTGAAGTTTAAACAATGTGTCCGGGACTATATAGTCCCAAGACACTATTGTTTTTTATGATTGAAAATTTTAATTCCTGTTTAATTGTATTTTTATCGTGATTCAGTCAGGAATATTAATTTTTTAGAATATTTAATTTATTCAACATTCCATTTTATGCCACGCATCTCACCGTCATAGTTACCCGTAACGTCTTTAAATTTAACACCAGCAACCTTATCAAGAGGGAAATAGGCATTTAGTCCGGTTTCAGTGCCATCAATATCTGCATCTAAATCAGCAGCATCACGGGCAACGTCCCATAGACGGAAATCTTTCATATATCCATCCATTTTACCCCAGCCATTACCAAGCCACATTTCACCCCAACCAGAAACGTTAGGAGCACCTATGTCTTCCTGAACACCTTTTTCAACTCCATCAACAAATAATTTTGTAGTACGAGCTGTGTTGTCATGAACAATAGCAACATGTTGCCATTCCCCAGCTTTCATGACAAGAGGATCAGTTTCAGGACCTTGCCAGCCATCAGGACTGCTAGTGAAATTCCATAAACCTCCTGAATTCAGAACATTCTCTTCAGTAAGTTCTCTATATCCGTATACCCAGATACCATATTCTCCATTATTAAAGAATTCTCCTGTTCCGTAGCCAGATAATGATTTAACGTTTACATCGAATTCCACAGTATAGTCACCTTGAGGCGTATAGTTTGGTGTGATACGTAAACCAACAGCATCAGCATCTTCGCGATCGATAAAAATACCAGTTGCATCTGCCACCAAATTATCTTTTACTAATTCCAATTTAGAAGTAATAGAAGCAGCCTTTTCGTCAACTTCTGCTTGTTTTTTTGCATTGGCTAAAATCTCATTCCCTTCATCAATCAGAGCTTGAATATAATCTTGTGTTCCTATTGGATAATCACCATCTTCAGTCCCTTCAACAACTTCAGCTTTTAAGCTTGTTGCAGTTGCAATAGATGTGTTCAATGCAGAAAAATCGATTACAATAACCGGAGGAATTCCATCAGCAGCCCAGGCAACATCACCCTTAAAAGTGGCTGTGTATTTTCCTGTGTTGTCTTTAAATTCAGTACCTAAGTCAGCGTCAAATGGGAAATACATAGCTAAACCTTCTTCGGTATTTTCAAATGTTGCATCTACATTATCGGTAATTTGTGCTGCAGTTCTTGCAGAAGACCAAAGTCGAACATCTTTAATCATTCCGTTTATAACACGGTCAGTCCAGGTAGGACCGTTTCCGATCATAAATGGAGCTTCAGGAGCTGGCATATATTCCTTGTTTTGCGATAAAACTTCAATACCATTAACATATAGTTTTTGGCTGCTAATTTCATTTACAAATACAATATGCATCCACTCACCCGCTTTTATCACACCAGGATCTGATTCTATAGTATTCCATCCACTGCCGCTACCTACATTTAAGTGAATTTTACCATCACCGAAATAACGGATCACAAAACCACTGTCAGGACCATCTTGTTCAGTAGCAAATATGTTGTTTGAATACCCTTTCGTAGCTAAATCAATAACATAAATCTTTGTTTCGATAGTGAAACTTTGATTAAACAGAGGTTTAACATTATCTGAAATCAAGATGTAAGTATCGTTAGATTGACCGATAATCGGAACTGCAAGAGTCACAATATTAGTCTTAAAGATATCAATATAAGTCTGCAATTTAACGGCAGCGTCTGTTACATCGTCCTGAGATTCAGCATTGGCTACTTTCCAGTCGACCCAGGTTAAAACATCCTGTAATTCTTGTTTAGAGCCAGGCTTGTAATCACCAGGACTTGTTCCTTCTTCATTATTGTTAATTAGAGCTTGAGCTTCCGTAATTAAAGATTCGAGTGAAGCTGCATCTACCTGCCCTAAATTGTCGTCGTCATCACAAGCTGTAATGGTGAAAACCATTAGAAAGGCAGCCAGAAAAGACAATAATTTTATATTTAATTTCATTGTTTTCATATAACAAAGTTTAAACAATGTGCCTGGAATTAATTAATACCAGGACACATATGTTAGTTTTTTCTAATTAAAAATTGCTATTCATGACACCACCCGCTTTGGTTTTAGTATCAGCAGTGTCCCACCATAAACGAATATCCATTCTATCACCATCTAAAGTATTTAATGAAGATGGCATGTTGACTTCGTTTTGCAAATGTTCATTGTCAGGATAGCGAACTCTTTTTACCCAGGTTCCTGTAGCTACTGAAGAGCTACCACTTACACCATCTTTTGGTAAAGTCACATCAGGATAGTCAGTTCTTCTGAAATCAGCCCATCCTTCAACGCCATTAGGAAAGTTAGCCAACCATTTTTGAGTGATGACTTGCTTCAGTTGGGCTTCGTTAGAACCTGAAACATTCGCCAACCCATCGATATAGGTAGTCGCTTTGTCGCTTGATACACCTACATATTCCATAGATGCTGCTACACCTTCTTTGTATAGTGTATTGACATCACCTGAAGCCCATCCTCTTAAAGCTGCTTCAGCAAGCAAAAATTTAATTTCAGAATAGAACATCATAGGGCAATACATTTTATCTTGATCACCATTTCCCTGGAAATCAATATATCCGCCTTCAAGATTTATAGTAGCATAATCATCATCCGAATTTGCAGGTACAAGATTATAACCATTTTCGATCCCTTCATAACGATCAAAACCGGCTTCTTCTTTAGTTTTAGATTCACCCTCTACTTTGTATGCAAACCACATTGGCGCTCTTGGATCTTCACCTGCACTTGACTGATTATACAGATTGTCAGAGAATGTTTTAGACATACGAACATTACCCCAATTCCAGGCCATTTGGTGGATGTAATCATACCAACCCTGGCTCCACATAGGAACTCTGGCAACATCATCGTTGCTTGTTAATAAGCCACCGGCGCCATTTATTGCAGCCTGAACTTCAGCTTGTGCTTTTGCAGGATCAACATTAGAAATTCTCATGGCTAAACGCAAGCGAAGCGAGTTCCCAAATTTTTGCCACTGACTTGCGTTACCGTCATAAATAAGATCGTAACCATCGTCGTATTTATACTGTTCTTCTCCACCAGTAATGCTTTTAACTGCAACATCTAATCTTGCGAATAAGTCAGCATAAATTTCCTGTTGAGGTGTATAAACGACATCTTCACCAGTACCTGCATTAAAATAGGGGATATCGCCATAAGTATCGGTCATTCTCGACCACCAATAGCACATCAATATGTTTTTAATTGCAAGAGCATCCACATATACAGGATTTTCTGAATATGAAGCGTCTATAGCAAGTGATTTACGCAATTGTTCTGTGTAAAACTCTTTCCATTGATTACCTATCCACCCATCAACATATTCGTAACGAGGCGATCCAAAACCAGAAACGGTATTGGCCCAATACTGTGAATATAAATCAGGATACAGATTGACGTTACGTTGATAATTGGCAAATACTTGCTGTTCCATTGAACTAAAGAAAAACTTAGGTTCAACATCTGTTACTGCATCAGAAGGGACATTCATATCCCCAAAATCATCAGAACAGCCACTAGATAAAACGAATAGTCCCAGTGAAATCAGGCCTAAATATATTTTTTTCATGATATTCTTTTTTTAATAATTAAAATCCAACATTCAGAGAAAATCCATACGTTCTTGTTGCAGGTACCGGAGAGAAGTCGAATGCTTGAGCTGCTAATCCAGAACTATAAGCACTTGCATCCGGAGCAGTTCCAGGAGTATCCTTATAGAAATAGAATAAGTTTCTACCTACAAGAGAAAGTCTAGCCGATTTTACAGGATTATGAGGAATTTTATTCAAAATTGATTTCGGAATATTATAGCCAATTGCTAATTCTTTCAATTTCATGTGAGAGGCATCATAAATAAACTCTTCGTCTACCTTTGATAATTGTCTCCAATACTCTTCTGCACTAATCATGACGTTGTTAGCTCCACCATCAACAGTCACTCCATCAACAAATAATGACATACGATTGTTTTCGGTTGTTCTGGCTGCAGTTCCCGAAGAAACGGCACCTTGTTCCGAAGTCGAAATAATATCACCACCTTCTTGAATTGACATCAAAGCAGAAAGATAGAAACCCTTATATTCAGCATTTATATTAATAGATCCGGTCCAGTAAGCTTGAATATTTCCAAGGATATGATCATCACCCTGAGCTGTCGTTTGCAGGCCGTTTGCATCAACAATTATAGCTCCGCTCTCGTTTCTATTGTAGATGCTTCCTCGAATAACACCCAGTTTTTCACCAGGAAGTGCCATCACGCCCAAACCTAAATCGTATTCAGGAATACCTTCAGCTAATTCTTCCAGAATGCCTTCATTTTTAGCAAAATTAAAATCAATCCCTAATCTGAAATCATTGGTTTTAACAGGAACAGTAGTTAGCATTAGCTCAATCCCTTTATTGGTAATTAAACCTGCATTAATTAAGCGTAAATCGTAACCTGAACTTTGTACTGTTGGAACTGCTAATATTTGGTTCTCGGTTTCTTCATTGTAATAGGTAAAATCTAAACCTAAGCGATTATTAAGAAATCTCATGTCAGCACCAATTTCCCATGATGTAGAAATTTCAGGCTTTAGATCTTGAACAACCTGAGTAGATGGTACTTTACCGTTTGATAATCCGAAGTTCCAAGATTCAATTTTGAAACTTTGACTTGTTCCATAAGGAGTTGTTGCTTTTCCTACTTGTGCCCATGATCCTCTTAGTTTTGCAAATGAAATAAATTCAGGCAAATCTGTCATATCAGAAACAATTGCACTTAAACTAAGCGAAGGATAGAAATAAGAATTATCGAATTCTGCATCATAAGCTGTTAGGGTAGATGACCAATCGTTACGAGCGGTAAAATCCAGGAATAAATAATTCTTGTAGGCTACCTGTCCAAATCCATATATCGATCGAACTTCAGATTCTGAAATACCTTCACTTGCATTGATGTTTGAACCTGCTCCTAAAAAGAAATCACCCTCCGAACTCAATCGTCCTGAAGTGGCTCTTAAATCTTTAGAAAATCGATTCATACTATTGGCACCAACATTTAATCCGATTTTAAAATCTTCATTTATGTCTTTATTGTAGGACAATAAGAATTCATAATTTTCTTCCTTAAAATTGGATTGTGCCGTATTATAATTTGGTCTTGAAGCATCTACATTATCTGCATAGAGATAGCCTTCTACACTTGAAAATTGGTAGAAATCCATACCATACTTAAATTTAGCCTTTAAATCAGAACTCAGTTTTATGTTTGCTGCAACATAACCAAAGGTTCTGTTTTTCTCATCATTATTTGTAGTTTGAGACTGAAGGAAATAAGGATTTCTATTGCTGGCGTTTGCAGTTGTGTATAGTTTTTCAACATGCTTTCCGCCAATAATATCGTAACCTGGAGCCAAATCCTGATTTCTGATGTTCATAGGCATGGTATTGAAATAAGATACATAACTATACGTTCCAATTTCAGGACGCTCGTTACCTTCAGTCAAGAAATAAGAAAGTTTGGTATCAATATTCAACCACTCATTAATGTCATAATCAGCTCTCAAGTCAAAAGTCGTTTTCTCAACTTTATGATCTTCGTAGATTCCATTCATGATATCTTTTCCTAAAGACACACGGTAGGCTCCTTCATCGTTTCCGCCTGTAAAAGAAACGTTGTGCTTTTGGGCAACGCCTGTTCTTGTAAAGTCTTTCAAACGATCTTTCTGAGCTTCATAAGCAATTGTTTCACCCGTCCAGGATTCAAACATTTGACCATTCATTTCAGGCCCCCATGATGAGGTATTGGTGTTGTCGTATTCTCCTTTGGTACCCTGACCATATTTATCCTGAAGGTCGAGCATGTATGCAGCTTCAGAAAAAGTAATTCCTCCGGAGTAGCTAATCCCCAATCCTTTTCCTCTTGTTCCTTTTTTAGTTGTAACCAATACAACACCATTACCGCCACGTTCTCCATAAAGAGCAGCAGCATTAGGACCTTTCAATATAGAAACGGATTCAATATCATCAGGATTCAAATCAAAAGCACCACCTGCTCTTGAGGTACCACCCCAAATAGAGCCATCTCTACTGTTTCCATCATCAAAAGGAACACCATCAACAACCCACAGAGGCGCGTTGTTTCCTGATAGAGAACTGGCACCTCTAATCTCAATTCTTGTAGTACCACCAACACCACCACCTGATTGGTTAATTTGAACACCTGCAACTTTACCCTGAAGTGAACTTGCCAAATCAGAATTGCCAGCCTGGGTTAATTCATCAGCTTTTACATCCTGAACGGCATAACCCAGAGCTTTCTTTTCTCTTTTTATACCTAATGCCGTCACAACCACTTCATCCATTTGTAAGGCATCAGCGAGCATAACAACATTAATTTCAGATTGAGAACCAATTGTGATTTCCTGACTTAACATACCAATAAAGCTAAATATTAGTACGCTTGATTCATTAGGGACTGTTAACTCATATTTTCCATCAATATCAGTCACTGTTCCCTGTGTGGTTCCTTTTACCACAATGGAAACACCTGGTAAGGTCATACCATTCTCCTCTGATACTACACCAGTGACAAGCTTTTGAGTCGCTACAGTTAGTTTATCTTCGGGAAATTTGTTAACGTTTGCATTCACTGATAATGGTAAAACCATTATAACGAAAAGCAAAGCCAAAACTCCGATCTTTCTTTCAAACCTTAATGGGTTGGATAGGCTCGAATGAAGATCTCGTAAAAAGTACTTCTTCATAGTTAGTAAATATTAATTGTACATGGATTAAACAATAAAAGGATCATCGTTTTAGATCTGTTTATAAATATAATAATGAGTAGCTTGCCAAGCACTAAACCGATTTAGTAGGTCGGCAAAAAAAACAGTTTAACCTGAGCTATCTATTCATTATTGACATTATTTTTTTTACGATTCTCCTAAATAGGTTCGCTTTATTATAAACTCTTATCATCTTAATCAATTATATTCTTATCTAATGTTATGAGCTATTATTTTTTAACTTGTTACATTAAGACTGGAATATTCATTTAGAGGTTGATGGATCGCTAATAGTCGTCTGTCAAGAATCAATAAGCTATTGATTCTGGCTTGACTTGATACTCACTTTTTTTAATGCATAGGCATATGCGCCAATTCCAATTGCTTTACTAGCTCCTAATTTGCTGGAACAAATAGCCAATCGGGGTTCCGGATCATATTTTATACTTTTATTCGTTCCGGGAATTATTATTTCTTTCGAACGGTCTTTAATAAATTCCTGAAATTCAGCCTCGTTATCGATATTATAAACCTTTTGTACCAATCGTGGTAAAGCTTCACCTTGAGCTGTTAAAAATTGCCCATTGATTTCATTCATTGCTGCTGGCATATATAAATCGTGTGCTCCTGAAAGCCCACCACCAATAACTGCAATACCATCGGTAATTGTAAGAAGATTAGCCAAACTGTCTCCCAGGCATTTTCCAAACTGCTGAAATGCAAGTTTTGCAGCCTTGTTATTGGGATGGTTTTCATCTTCAGCGATGGCATAAATATCCTTTGGCATCAAATTTTCAGCTTGTTCACCGTGAGCATTTTCAAGATATGTTCTCTGAATAGCACGTGTACTGATCCCTTCTTCTGCAAAACGCTCAGGGAAAATTCGGGAACTTGTTAACCAAACCTCACTTGCAATTGAATTGTCTCCAATATAAAGTTCATTGTTTTGAACTAATCCCCCTCCAAATCCAGTGCCCAGAGTTACACCAATCAGATTACGATATCGTTTGGGACTATTTGCTTCTTCCAATCGTTTATTGATCGCAGGAAGTACACCTCCTAAAGCTTCGCCATAGGCGAACAAATCACCATCATTGTTGATGAAAACAGGGACCTTAAAGTGCTCCTCCAACATCGGACCTAATGCAATTCCACCTCTAAATGCAGGTAGGTTAGCCAAGTCACCAATAATTCCTTTTTTGTAATCAGCCGGACCAGGAAATGCAAAACTAATGGCCACCGGATTTTCAGTTAATAAATTCCATACTTCCTGAAAACCGTCTATAATTGTTTTTAAACAAATCTTTAAATTATCCGCATTTGATAGTTTTTGAATGGGTTCAACAATTTCATTACCACCTTTAATTGCAGAAAAAACAAAATTTGTTCCTCCTGCATCAAGGGTTAATACGACTCTTTCGTCACTCCATATATCCATCTTCTTCTTTTACTTTTTTTTATAAAATGATAGGCCCAGAATGTATCCGATACAAATTAATGTCACTACAAACCCTGCCATTAATGAAAAAATATCAGCTACAGCACCAAAAACAACAGGAACAAATGCTCCTCCAATAATGGCTGTTACCATTAAGCCAGAAATCTCATTGCTACGTTCCGGCATCGAATCAATTGTGATTGAAAAAACAAGGGGGAAAATATTGGCAAAGCCTAAACCTATAATAAATATGGCTACAAATCCTATAACAGAACTGGTTGCAACAAAAAGCCCTGCAATTCCGACCAAAGAAATCAGAGTCGTAAGCTTAAGGAATTTTTGGGGTGACATCCAGTTTAAAATAATACCACCAAAAAAACGACCCGTCATTAATGCTAAAAAGAAAAACAAAGTTCCCCATAGCCCTAATTCCTTTATATCAAAATTGAATTTATGCTCTAAATAGTTTGGCAGTTTAGCACTCATGCTGACTTCAGCCCCAACGTATAGGAAAATGGCAAGTACCATGAAAAATACATAGGGGTTTTTCAATAAGGACAAAATTGACTTGAAAGAAGCTGGAGTCGCAGACTCATCTTTCTTCTCATCAATTTTCACAGACCATAAATAGATAACAGCAACTAAAACGATTGCTGAATAAATTGGAAATAGAATCTTCCAATCCAAGCCCCAATATTTTGCTGCAAGTAAGGGTAGGAGTGCACCTGATAATGATCCGATAGCCTTAAAGAATTGTCCAAAAGACAGGTTTCGTGAATATTTTCCTTCCGGTGATACATCTCTCATGATAGGATTTCCGGCAACCTGTAATATGGTCGCTCCGGTTCCTAATAGGAGTAGCGAAGCCAGAAGCAAACCAAATGAGGAAAAATCTCCTAGTATTGGTAGTGTTAGCCCGGCTAATGCAACCACCATCCCCATAAGTAATACAGGCTTTTTTCCCTTACGATCCTGATACAAGCCCATGGGAACAGATAATAATCCAAACATGATAAAACCCATGAATGTTACTAAGCCAGCCATGAAATTTGATAAATGATATTCATTCTGAAGCTGACTGGTAAGAGGCCCCACTACATCGCCAAATCCCATACATAGGAAGGCTAAGAAAATTGGACCTGATTTTAAATAATTATTTTTCATCTATTATATCTCTTGTTATTGTCTTATGAAAGCCGCCATTAATCAGACTCATTTTTGAGATTATTCTGCTCATGGTTCGTTTCATATAACGTGTCGTTATTTACGTTCTATTAATTTTGGTGTTAATTCAATTCTTTTATTCTCGCTTTTCTTTGAGCGCAAAATCTCTCTAATTATTTCCGTTGAGTGCATGGCTATCTTTTCAATAGGCTGAGCAACAGAGATTACTTTTGGAGAAGAATAATCGAACAGATCCACATTATCAAAACTCACAAATTTGATATCATTCACCTTATCTTTGTAATAAACATTCATTAACCATATAGCAATAACTGCAATCTGGTTATTTGTAAAAACAATGGTATCAACATTGGCTTCAATTAAATATCTTAACTCCACCTCTGTATGTTCTTTCAATTTTTGGTTGTTTTCAATAACTCTAATCAAATTATTATCAATAGCGATCTCATTATCTCTCAAAGCTAATTTATAACCTTCGATACGATTTTTTAAAGAGTAGACATCAGGTGTTAATGATATAAGACCTATTTTATTTGCCCCGGTATCAATCGCTTTTTGAACCGCATTTTTCATTGAAATTTTATTTTCAACTAAAATGTAATTTGCTTCAATTTCCGGATCTTCTCTATCGAAAAATACCAAAGGAAAATTCTGAGCCAATAAAGATTGAATCGTATCTCCCTTGATAAAACAGGAGGCTACAATTAATGCATCAACCTGACGATTTACAAACATATTAAGCAAGTCAGTCTCTTTTTCTTTATCTTCATCGGTACTACCAATAATGAGGTGGTAGCCTTTTTCCCAAAGAATATCTTCGATTAATCGCCCAATTTTTGCATAAAATGTATTCGATATATCGGGTACTAAATAGCCGATAGTATTTGTTTTACCTTTTTTTAAACTCTTTGCAATCTGATTAGGCTGATAATTGACCTCTCGAACATAGTCCAAAATTCTCTTCTGAGTTTTGGTACTGATGTTTTTTTCATCCCCTTTGTTATTAAGAACAAAGGAAACAGTGGTTTTTGACAGACCCAAGTCTTGTGCGATATCCTTTATTGATTTCTTTTTCAAGCTGTATTCTTTACTAAATCGGTTTACTAAATCGGTTAATCAAAACTATGTGTTTTTAAATAAAAAACAAAACAAACGTGTTAATTTTGAATCATTCTAAGTAGAGGATTGGTTTTTAGAAGCCTAATCTGGGATGTATATTTCTTTTCCGAAGATATGTATGCAGGGGTGTTCATTGTAAATTGACTGTTTCAACAATGAATTCTAACTGTAATCCAAAATAGGAATAGTAGTTTTCTATACTATTCATGTTTGTATTGTAAACTTACAAATTCACAGGCTTCCGAGTAAATACCCAACTCCCGATAATGGCTGTGAATGGAGCTACGAGAATGAGTCCAAAGCTGCCAACCAGTGTATGAAGGATTTCTCCGGAAACGTAGTTCAGGTTAAGGATATTGGTCATGGGTGTGCCTTGGGCAATAAAAACCATTAACAGAGCAGAGAAGCCACCTGAATAGGCAAGGAGTAAGGTAGTAGTCATGGTGCCCACAACTGCTTTACCAACTTCAAAACCTGATTGACGTAGTTTTTTAGCGCTGATGCCAGGATTGTGATTGATGACCTCTGCCTGTGATGCTGCGATATCCATAGAAATATCCATAACGGCACCAGATGAGGAAATGAAGATGCCCGCAAGGAATATTTCTGTGAGATTCAGGTGCGCGTAGCCTGAGTAAAGTAAGGTTTCAGAGAAAGGTTTTATGGCGCCATGAATATTAAAGAGATCCCCGAAAATAATCGCCATAATACAGGTGATTACAATGCCACACATTGCACCCAAAAAAGCAACCGTCCCTTTTTTATTGGTCCCGGCTACCAAAAATATAATGATAGAGGTTAAAAGGGCAACAATACCTAAAGACAGGGGAATGGGGGAGTAGCCTTTTAAAAATCCGGGTAACAGAAGTTTCCATATAGCCAAGCCTGCAAACATGAAGGAGAGTATAGCCTTGATACCTGTCCAGCCGGCAAAACCTATCAGTAGAATAATAAATAGAACCAAAAGCCATAGCTCCACATTAATGCGATAATGATCGACGACATTGGCACTGATGATTGCTGAATGATCCTGATTAAGATTCAGTACCGTAAGGGTTTTATCGCCGGAGATAAATAGTTTGTCGAATTCCATACGGCCCACCAACTGGTTAAAAGCCTTGAGTTCGGTGTTTTTAAATTTCCCATCCAAAATTCTGATCTGAAGCTCCTGTGTTCCCGTTTTTAATATGCCTGTTTCTACCATCAGATCATTGTTGGTTCTCAAAACCTGAGCTTTTACACGCAGCGTATTGGGATCAGTACCTTTATCAAAACCATTGGGTGCTATGATTAAACCCATGCAAACAAGCAGGAGCAGTCCAACAAGGATCAAATCTGATTTCTGAGGTAATTTAAACATGAGGTTTATTTAAGCTTAAAGAATAAAGGAAAAAGGGTGAAGGATCTAAGTCCAGTTATTTGAACTTACAAACTCACCCTTAAATACGATTTATCTCGTTTAATTACGTTGTAACAATCTGAAAATATTTTTAGCCATATCGGTATTGTCGTAATAGCCTGAGAAGAGTTCAGCACCCACACCAATGGCTTTTACAGGAATAGGTATAGCGGTATGTGAAAAAGATGTCCAGCCAATACCTGCTTTCTGTGATAAGATGTGGCAAGCTGTTACAGTGAATGGATTGTAACTGCCATATAACAAGTAGAATTGGTCATTCTTTTTGTTTTCCTGTTTGTAATTCATACTTAGTTCAAAGGCATTCTTCAGTTGTTCTTTTTCAAAATCTGAAAGTTCAAGTCCTTTTTCTATATTACCCAATCCAAAATGCTTTTCAAGCAGGGCCATACCATCCTCTAGTTTGTAATTGCCCTCGTTGCTTTTTTTATAGTCATCAATTATCTCAGAGAATCTGTCGTTTGAAAGATTTTGGTGCTGTAGAATTTTAAAGGCCGATTGGTAATGGCTTCCTGAAAAGCCCAGAGCCATACCTCCGGTTTCATGATCACCACCTATAACGATTAGGGTATTTTTTGGATGCTTATTATAAAAATCCAGAGCGACTTTTACTGCCGCATCCATGTTGATGACTTCTTTTATGGCTGTAGCCGCATCATTGGCATGACATGTCCAGTCGATCTTGCCACCCTCAACCATCATGAAAAAACCCTTCTTATTGTCCAGTAATTCGATACCTTTTTTTGTGAATTCGCTTAAAGGAATATCATTTTCATTTTGATCGATTGCGTAGGGTAAAGCCTTACCTCCAACTAAACGGGGTGCTATCGCAATGATTTTATCATCTCCTTTTCTCAGATTATTAAATTCCTCTTTGGTGTTTAAAAGACGATAGCCTCTTTCTTTTGCCAGCTCAATAGAATTTGGCTGTTTGTTTTCAATTTGCTTATCACCACCCATACCAAAGTTGGCCATGATGTTGCTTTTGTCCTTTTTACCATCGCCCACAGGATGCTTGATGCCTCCCCCGGCAAAATAGTTGAAATTCGATTTACTCAAATCCAAACTGATATCGTAATACATACTTCTGGATGGCTGGTGGGCATAGAAAGAAGCCGGAGTAGCATGATCGATAGAAACTGAAGAAACGATACCAACTTTGTAACCAAGGTCGCGGGCCATTTCAGCAACTGATTGCAGAGGCTTTTGTTTAGCTGCATCCATACCAATGGTATTGATACTGGTTTTGTGTCCTGTTGCTAGTGCTGTACCCGCAGCAGCAGAACCTGTAATAAATCGGTCTGTTGCATTGGTCGTGTAAAAACCGTGGTGAGGAAATTTGCTCATTTCAAGTTTTTGGATGCCATTTTTTCCATTAACAGCACCAAGATAGGCTTCTGCAGCATTGGCTTGGGATAAACCCATACCATCACCAATAAAATAGAATATATACTTAGGCGCTTTACCCCTGTAGTTCTGACGTTGTTTTTCAGCCGTTGAGTCTTTGGCACTAGCGGTGAAAACGAAAAATATCAGTCCGATAGATAATAGTATATTGATTTTCTTTAAACAGAATTTCATGAATGAGTTTTTTTTTGTTGTGTGTTAAGTTGTGTAATATGTAGTCGGACAATTGGTTAAGATTTTCCGATAGTTTCTTTATTCTTGGCGTTTAAAAAGTTTTTCCCCTCTGGCGTATATAAATAGTCCACGTAGTCTTTAAAATAACTAACCACTTTATCGCGAACGACTTTCATGGTTGAATTAACCAGTTTGTTTTCTTCGGTGAAAGCTTCTGGCAGAACACCTACAGCTGTAGGCATCCATCTTTGTGGGAACATATCCTGATACATCCCTCCGGTACGATAAGCATCTATTTCAGCCTTTAAAAGCTTCAGACCAGCCTCTTGTCCCTCCAGGGTATCAGGTGTCAGATTTTGAGATTTTAAATAGCCCAGAATAGCACCCTTATTCGGAACGATCATGGCAATGGTATAGGGATTCTGATTGTTATAAAGCAGACATTGATCGATATAAGGGGATTGGTCAACAAAAGCCTCTTCGATACCTTCAGGACTGAATTTCTCTCCATCGTTGGCAATCAGTAATGATTTGAAACGACCTGATACATAAAGAAAACCTTCTTCGTCGAGATGTCCCATATCACCCGTGTGTAACCAATCATTTTTCAAAGTTTCGGCGCTGGCTTTGTCATTTTTCCAGTAACCTTTCATCACGTTACCTCCTCTGATTACAATTTCACCCTTTTCACCAACGGGTAATGGATTCCCCTGGTCGTCGCAAATTTTGAAATCCATATCATTAACCAGGAAACCTGAGGATCCTAATTTGTGACGGTGATGTGCATTAGAGGAAATAATAGGAGAAGCTTCAGATAAACCATAGCCCTGATACATGGGTATACCGATAGCATAGAAAAAGCGTTGCAACTCCAGATCGAGAAGGGCACCGCCACCCACAAAGAATTTCAGATTTCCACCAAAGTTGGCTCTTATCTTTGAGAATAGAATTTTATCGTAGAATTTATAAATTGGTTTCAGAAACTTACGAGTTCCTTTTCCCTTGTCGATGCCCATACCATTGTAACGGTAGGCAACATTCAAGGCTTTGTTGAACATGCGTTCAACTTTAGGTCCTTTGGCCTTAATTCCTTTTTCAATATTCTTTTTAAAGTTCTTGGCTAAAGCCGGGACACTTAATAGAATATCGGGTTGAATTTCTTTAATATTATTCGGAATGTTTTTTAGAGCTTCCATGGGGGATTTACCCTGCTGAACAGCTGCAATAGAAGCACCTTTCAGCATAAAGCTATAAATGCCGGCCGTGTGGGCAAAGGAATGATCCCATGGCAGAATAAGCAATGTTTTATAGGTTTCAGGAATGTCCATCAAACTTGAAGCCTGTATGACATTTGAAGTATAATTGTTGTGTGATAGAATGATACCTTTAGGATCAGCAGTGGTACCTGATGTGTAAGAAATATTGGCATTGTCGAATGCTTCTATGGCTAACCAAAGTGTTTCTAAACGAATTCTATCATCTTCAGGTAAATTCTGACCGAAAGTTAAAACGGAGGAAAGGTAAACTTCCTTTGATTCGAGTTCGATATCCTCATCGATAACGATAATCTGCTCTAAAAGTTCAAGATCATCTTTAATTTCTCTGATTTTTGAGAGATGATTCTTCGAAACAATAAGGAGTCTGGATTCGGAATGCTGTAAACGGAATTTCAATTCGTTTTGAGCATCCAGTTTTACAGAAAGAGGCACGTTTACTGCTCCTGTATATAAAATTCCTAATTCCGCCAGTACCCAGGCATTTCGACCTTCTGATAGCAAGCCTATACGATCGCCTTTTTTAATGCCAAGGGCATATAATCCGGCTGCTAATAGGTGGACTTCCGTTTGGAGTTCCTTATATGATTGAGAAGAATAAATTCCTTCGTATTTTTCCCACAAAAAGGGATTGTTTGGATATTGTTCTACACTTTTTTCGAAGAGTTGAATAATTGTCTCCATGATAGCTTATTTGTCCTCTGTAAATTAATACTGTGAAAGGCTGATTTTCCTTTTCCGAAGCCAAATTTAGTGTTTTCCAGCCAAATTCTTCTATACCTTCGGAATCTTGCCCATTCTAAATAAGGAGTGGAATTATATATTGTAAAGTAAAAGTGGGTTAGACATAGCTATTGGTGCTTGTATTCAGGATGATGAAAAGAATCTTCATTGAGGTTAATGAATCCAAATTGCCTGAATTATAGGAATATATCGAGACTCTATTTGTAAAGCTTTTGTAGAATATCTAATTTTAGGGCCGTTCTTGAATCAGCTCAAACAATCTGTAGATTAAATGATTTAAGACGATCAAAAACAAAACAAACAACAAAACAAATAAAACTTATCTTAACAATGAGCAATTTGGAGAACCATTTCAAAAAGTTCCGAAAGAATACTGTGGGAAACGAGGCCCGATTTTATTCTCCTTTTGGTAAGCAGACCATCGTCTATGGCGACTGGATTGCGAGCGGACGATTATATAAGCCTTTGGAAAAAAGGATGCTTAAGGATTTTGGTCCTTATGTGGCAAATACACATACTGAGACCAATGTGACCGGAACTTTAATGACTAAAAGTTACCACGAAGCTCAAAGTTTAATTAAGAAGCATTGTAATGCAGGTCCTAACGATGTGTTGATACACGCAGGTTATGGAATGACTGCTGTTGTGAATAAACTCCAACGAATTTTAGGCTTGAAAGGTTGTGGTTATATGAGCTCTACAGTTTGTCAGAAAGAAAGACAAAAGCCAGTTGTTTTTATCACACATATGGAGCATCATTCTAATCAAACATCGTGGTACGAAACCAATGTCGATGTGGTGGTCGTTCCTCCCGGAGAAGGACTGACTGTTGATTTGAATGAATTAGAAAAGCAGTTGGAAAAGTACGCTGATCGCAAACTCAAAATTGGTTCATTTAGTGCTTGTTCAAACGTAACAGGTATCATCACACCCTACCATGAGATGGCAAAAATGATGCATAAACATGGAGGTATCTGTTTTGTTGATTTTGCAGCTTCAGCTCCTTATGTGGATATTGATATGCATCCTGCCGATGAGGCTTGCAAGCTGGATGGTATTTTCTTCTCTCCGCATAAATTTCTTGGAGGCCCTGGTTCTTCAGGTGTTATGATTTTCGATTCAGCTCTTTACAATCAGGACGCAGCTCCTGATAATCCAGGTGGTGGTACCGTTGACTGGACAAATCCATGGGGTGAATACAAGTATGTGAATAATATTGAGGCACGTGAAGATGGTGGAACTCCAGGTTTTCTTCAGTCGATAAGAACAGCTTTGGCCATTGATGTAAAAAATCAGATGGGTACTGACAAGATGGAAGCCCGTGAGGAAGAGTTGCTTGACCTAGCCTTTAGATTGATGCGTGAAGTTAAAGACGTTACGATTCTTGCCGATGATGGTCAGAAGCGAATTGGTGTGATGTCTTTTTATATTGAATACATTCATTTTAATTTATTAGTGAAGCTATTGAATGACCATTTTGGTATTCAGGTTCGTGGAGGTTGTGCTTGTGCTGGTACCTACGGTCACTATATGCTGGATGTGACTCCGGAGAAATCACAAGCTATTACCTGTGAGATTACTTCTGGTGACTTAACCCACAAACCAGGTTGGGTCCGTTGGTCTTTACATCCAACAACTACTAATAAAGAAGTTATTTATTTTGTAGAATCTATTAAGAAAATCATCGCTAATTTCGATGAATGGAAAACAGACTACGAGTACTGTAGTAAAACAAATGAATTTACATATTCAGGTCCTAATAAAGTGAAAAAAGAAGTTTGTATTGATAGTTTGTTCAAGCTTTAATAGCTAATAGAGTATCAATAATAATTTTTGATTTAAAATATAAACTCTTCTTATTGCCATGCAATAGGGAGAGTTTTTTTGTTTTTATATCTTTGAGAAAAGAGAACAGGCTAGTGAAGTGGCCTTTTATCATTTGCTTCACGACTCATTATTAATGACTAAAAAGAGATTGGTTTGTACGATATTGTTGGTGATATACACGGAGAATTTGAGAGCTTGGAAGAGATGCTACAAACTTTAGGCTATAAAAAAGAAGCTGGGGCTTATGCTCATCCTGAAAGGAAAGCTGTTTTTGTAGGCGATTTTGTTGACAGGGGATTTCGTGTGATCGATAGTCTTTGTTTGATAAAAAATATGGTTGATCATGGCCATGCTTATGCCATTGCTGGTAATCATGAACTGAATGTTTTGGCTTATTACACCAAAGATGAAGAGGGCTTCCCCTTGCGAGAGCATAGTTTGAAAAATAAGGCGCAAATCAGAAGAACTTATCTTGAATTTCAGGCCAATAAAGAGGCCAGAAAGATTTACTTAAAATGGCTTCGTTCTTTACCTTTATTTTTAGAATTTGATGGCTTTAGGGTGGTGCATGCCTGTTGGGATCAGGAGGCTGTAGATTTAATAAGAGACAAACACCCCCAAAATAGACTCAGCAAGAAATTTCTTCGAAAAATTTATGCCAAAAGAGGCAAGTTGTTTGATGCCTGTATGCTCTTGCTTAAAGGCAGAGAGTTTGCTTTACCCAAGGATTTGGTTGTAAAGGATAGCTACGGTATTAAACGCAATATGTTTCGAATAAAGTGGTGGAATAAGATGGAAGGGGAGAGTTTTAGTTCCCTGGCTTTTGGCAACCGATTTAAACTGCCTAATTATACGATTCCCTCTGAGCTTTGTCAGGAAATAAAACCTTACTCAGAACAAGAGCCACCTGTCTTTTTTGGTCATTATTGTTTGAATAGCCATGCAGGTGTTGTGCGGGAGAATCTGTGCTGTGTTGATGCTTGTGTTGCCAATGGAGGAAATTTAGTTGCTTACCGTTGGGATGGTAATGCCGTATTAAGCCAGGACAATATGATACAAGTGTAGAAAACCAGCAAGCTGGTTCTCTACATACGAGTCATTTAAAAAGTAAATGCAAAATCAAGGCTGACTAACCAGGCATTTAAGCCATCGCTTCGGTCATAATAGGCTGTTCGCAGTCCAATACTCTTAAATTGGGCCAACTTATTTTTTCTGAAGGGCGACTTGAAATTCCCAAGCCCCATAACTGGCGAATATTGCAAACCTAATCCAATTTTATAGCTACTCAGGTCTGATAAATCGTAATCTGAAGTATAGAATTCCGGAGTTTGAGTACTGCTCGCCTGACCAAATTCATAGAAATCGTCAGCAGCTGTTTGTGTGTGATATCTAAAAAATGGAGATGCAATAAGTGACTGGGAAACTTGCATGGGCAATTCAATACTTGCTGTATGAGCTGTGATCCCCCAATTATCGGTATAGAATCGGTAGAAAGTTCTTAATCGCATGAAATCACTTAAATAATAGTTCCAACGCATCGAGATTGGAATTTTTAAACGATTGTCATCCAGCATTTCTACGTGACTGAATTCTCTTAGATCATCAAAAGGTATACCATCAACATCGTCGAAAAAGACCCGATGGAATGGGGTGCTTAATAGCCCGGATTGTGATACCACTTCAGCAGAAAATAAGGCTTGCAGACGCTTGTTAATGACTTGAGAGTATGACAGACCGAATTTCATTGTTGAACGGGTATCATCCTTTAACCATTCTGTCCCATCTCTTTTCTCTAGGGGGTATAACAAATTCCAGGTGTCATTCATGTAAAGTCCATCCAGACTTAGCGAACGGTTTTTGTCTTTCGAATTAATCGTGTATGAACCTCCAAAGCTGAGTGAAGTCACATCGTATTCGACTGATACTCCAGCCAGAATGCTGTATGAGTTGCCTGATTTTAAAAGGTCTCTATTGTATAGAGCATTAAAGTGTGCCCGAACATCCGAACTGGAAGCTGAAGATGTATTGCCGTCAAAATAATCGATATTATCCGTTGAAGCTGAAGAATAAAAGTCAACTCCAAAGTTCAGATGAAGGCTTGAAATCGAATTCATAGGAATATGCACCACAAATGTAGGGGCAATATTATCTAATTCTTCAGTACCCACACCTCCCGTTACCGGAGAATGATCTCCGTCCTGTTCGTAATAGTTAAACAGGAAATTGACTTCAGTATCTTTATAATCAGCTTCTGACTTTTTTATTTTTTTTCTACTGTCGTTTTGTTTGTCATCAATACTGTTTTTATCTGTTTGAGCCAAGCCAACTAGTGAGGCTGACATCAGTGTTCCTAAAATAATAAGCGTTTTTAATTGCATCCACAACCTCCTCCTGATTTACCACCGTTAGCTCCGGCGGCACCTTCTCGGTACGATTGAAAATTCGATTCGTAGCTTTCGAGCTTTTTAGCCTGAAGGGCCATGGCTTCGTCGTTGAGATTAGCTTTTTGATAAGCCGCAACCGAAACACAAGAATTCAGCCCCAGTACAAGACTGAAACCGAGAAGCAGAAGCTTCGTGTTATTTTTAGTTCGCATAATTCTTTCCTATTTTAATTTGATATTTGCTCTTAGCACCAGGCTTTTTTGTAAAGTCTAAATGTAAATTCTCTGAGGTGAAGAGTTCCTGATCGTCGTTGACCAAAAGACATTCTATACCCTTGAGATGGTTGATCAGTTCAAGGCCTTTTTCTTTGCCCAAAACAAAAACAGAAGTCGCTAAAGCGTCAGCCAATTCTGCGTTAGGACAAATAATAGTCACACTGCTTAATCCTTTGACAGGATAACCCGTTCTGGGATCGATAATATGAGAGTAAGTTTTACCATCAATCACAACAAACTTCTCGTAATTACCCGATGTGACCACGGCAGTTTCTCCGATAGTTAGCCAGGAGAATATTTTATCTTTTTCTTTGGGATTCATGATGCCAATTTTCCAATCTTTTCCACCTTCATCTTTTCCCCAGCTGATTAAATCGCCGGAGGCATTTACCAGAGCGCCGTTTAAACCCATCTTCGACATAACTTCAAGAGCTTTATTGGCAGCATAACCTTTCCCAATGGCACCAAATCCAATCTTCATACCTTTCTCTTTCAGGAATACTGTTCTATTATCTGAATCGAGTAGGATATTTTTATAGTTGATCTTTTTAACTGAAGCTGCTACCGTGCTCGAATCAGGTAAACTGTTCATCTTTCCATCGAATCGCCAGATTTTATCGATCGAGGCAAAACTAATGTCGAAAGCCCCATGAGTTAATTCTGAAACTTTAAGACTGCGACGAATTAAATTAAATAATTCCTGATCGACAGTAACTGCTTTGATCCCCGCATTTCGAATGATTTCGGAGGTTTGAGAATTAGCATCCCATGAAGAAATGAGTTTCTCAATTCGTTTTATTTCTTTTATGCCTGCATCAATTGCCTTTATAGCCTTTCCTTCATCAGGACTGATGGCGGTTAGCTCAAAACGAGATCCCATCAGAAGCAAGATCTTTTGGTGAGATTGCTTTTGACCAAAACTGATTATTGTGATAAGGAGAAAGAGGGAAGTGATCGTAAATCGAATCATATTACTGCTTTATCAATGTTTTGATGTGTTCGATGTATTTATCAGGACTTAGTTTTTTATAGCCTGTTTTAGCTAAAATATTTAAATCAGAATCCATGATAATGATTGTTGGGAATTGTCCATTAGCATTGTATTGAGCCGCCAGTTTTTCATTGTATTCTGTTTGTGTCTTATCTAGCCTGTTTTTTTTCATTCTTGGAAAATCAACATCAAGCAGAACTAATTCTTTTTCGGCAAAAGCTTTAAACTTAGGCGTATCTAATATCGTTTTTTTGAGAAGAATGCATGATCGACACCAGTCAGAGCCTGAGAAATTCATGAAAATGAGCTTGTTTTCCAGTTTGGCCTTTTGTGCAGCAGTCTCCAGTTGATTTCCTTGTGCAAAGCCAAAGTTTAAGCTGCCCATGAACAAAAGGAATCCTAAAAGAAGAGTTTTAACTTTCATATTCTAAAGATTTAGTAATTTTCTATTTGTGTTGTCTTTAATTAAATCAAATATAAATAATAATGTATTGATATATCTATATGAATTGTTAAAATATCTAACTCAATGAAGTTTTCTAAATGTTATCTTATTACCAAGATAATGATAAGTTCTTTGTTCCAGGTTTGTAGATGAAAAAAAAATCCCACTTAACTCATGCTAAGTGGGATTGTTTGTTTTTTATATTTGGTTTTATTGCTTCACAACCTTTCGAGTCAATCGACTGCCATCTTTAAGATCAAAAACTAGAATATAGATCCCCTGGCTAAAATGTCCAAGGCTCAAAATTTCATTGCTGTCAGGATTGTTTTTATAGAGAACAGTCTTTCCAGTTAAATTGTATAGACTCACTCGTTTCACCTCATTCAAATTATCGATGTGCAGCAGGTTATTTACAGGATTAGGATATATTCTTAATTCTTTATCCAGAACATCAACAATACCTGTGGCTGATTCTATTTCCTGCGTATAGGCAGAGTAAACCTTTTTCCCGGTTAATAAATCACCACTGATGGCTACCGGAGTTACAGATACACGAAGATATCTCCCCACATCCTGACGGATGATTGTATACTCGAGTTCGTTAGCTCCCTGAATAGCTGTTTCATTGCTGCCTGTATTGTCATCGGCTCGGTACCACTGAATCTCAGAATTACCCTCTGGGTCTTCATTGGAATCAGAGTAGGTATATGTCGCCGTAATTATTTCATCCTGTTTGAAATCGCCGCTAATAGCCAACTGACTTGCAGTGGGAGCAGAAGGGATTTTTGGCGTTTCAAGTTGTTTTGTCGTGTAAATACGATATTCTCCAGCATTTAGATTCACTTTCATGTTGACATCACTCACTGAAATTTCACTTCCACTAAAGTAATCGTACCAAGGGCCTGTTTTACTGAAATTCGGGCTGATTTCACCTGCAACCACATCGAAGTTACCAATCACACGAACATCCATATCAGCATGGTTAATTTCAACACGTTTCAAGGCTCCAACCACGTTTAGCTCGTAATCCTCAGAAGAGAATGCGGCTTCCTGAGTTTTTAGTTTGATTAGAGCAGAAAACGTCTGATACAAATGCAGACGGTCTGGGTTGTCCAGATAATCCCACTTGATAGGCTTCTTACTTGTACGACCTCCTTCATCTATCGAAATATCGTATCCCAATTCTCCGAATTGCCAGATCATTTTAGGACCGGGAATCGTGAAGAATAAGGCTCCGGCCGTTTCCATACGAGAAAGGGCTGTACTCAAATTAGTTACATCGTAGTCGCCACTTGAATTACCGAACTGGAGGTTTTTATACATCAAACGTTCCTCATCGTGACTTTCCATATAGGAAATAATTCTGGGTGCTGACCAGTCACGTTCTTGCCATGACGTCCAACTTAAATCCGACTTACCATTTTCGTTATAGCCCATGGTAGCTTCATTGTAGTTGCCATTGGCATTTCCCCAAAGGTGAATACCATATGCTGCGAGTTCTTTTTCCTCACTATTTTCAGACAGGTGTTCGAAACTAACAAAAGCGCTGGGATTAGCTTCCCAAATTTTATCAGTCATTCTTTTCAGCAGACGGATTCTATCTTCATCGTAATTACTTGCCCACGGATCGCTTAAACTGTGATAGGTATTTGAAAAGCCTTTGGTGAAATCGAAACGATAACCATCAATGTGATATTCATCTATCCAATAGGTATTGATTCTGTCTACCAATTTTTGAGTGGCTGCACTTTCATGATCGAAATCGGCACCCCAATGAGCATCAGTATTTTCAAAGTTGTGCTCTCTGTTGTACCAGGGGTTTTCATCTGATGGTTTCCCTCCTTCAGTATACATTCTGTAGAATGGTGATTGTCCAAAACTATGGTTCAACACCATATCCATAATCACGGCTATACCACGTTTATGACACTCGTTAATGAAGGTTTTGTAGTCGTTTTTTGTACCGTATGCCTTGTCGGGAGCAAAATAAAAAGCGGGGTTATATCCCCATGAATCATTGCCTTCAAATTCGTTGAAAGGCATCAGTTCAATTGCGTTTACACCTAAACGTTGTAAATAGTCAAGCGTGTCTGTGACAGTTTTGATGTTCCCTGCAGCTGTAAAGTCACGAATCAAAAGTTCGTAAATTACCAGATCGTCATGATCTGGCATTGTGAATTCATCATCGCTCCAAGTGTAAGCTGTTTGTGCCGTCTGAAGAACAGAGGCAAATTCACTTGTTTTATCATGAGGATAATCAATCAGGTTAGGGTAGGTACTGGTCGAAATGTATTGATCGTTCCAGGGATCAAGTAATTTATCGGCATAAGGATCAGCTATTTTTATTTCGCCATCAATCAGGTATTGGAAAATGTATTCTTTTCCAGAAGTCAAGCCATCAATACTTAGCCAGAAATAATCCCCATCTTTTTTCATCTGATAGGTATTACTTAAGATCCACTGATTAAAATCACCTATGAGGTAGACAAATTCTTTATTTGGTGCAAACAGTTGAAAAGTAACTGAAGTTGCAGAGGTGTAGTTGATCCCATCTTCAAGTCCTGATGGTTTTGTTTCTATTTGGGTGTCTTGCCTGATAACAACTTTAACTGTATCACGTTCTTCATTTCCAGCGGCAGTAGCAACGGCTACGAACTCATGATCGCCTGATACATCGTAAGTAAATGCTTTGTTGATCGTTGTAGTGCTTGTTGTTTCGTCCAGAACACCATCCACATAGAGTTCCAGGCTTTCACTGTCAACAGAATTTACTGTTACATTAAAAGCTGTTGATTTTTCAATAATGCTGTTGTTTGCCGGGCTTGAAAAACTCACATTAAGACCTTCTTTACTGACATCAACAAAGATATCCTTGTCTCCAGTGTCTTTCCCTTCTTTTGAATTATCGGCACTACGGAATACAAAGGCTAGTTTTTGAATTTCTTCACCATCAGGTACAGCATAGTATTCACGGATACTGGGTGATAATGTCAGTTCCCATTTATTATTTCCCAGTGAAGTAAGTTTGTATTTTTCACTATTGTCACCCCATGTTGGTGCATATTTCCAATCGCTACCCGAAGTACTTTTATCAGTAATTACCCCGGTGTGGGCATAAACATCTCCGGTAAAATCCATCAAGCCTTGATTGCCCTGACTGGCATCAAAAGTAATGGTCACCTCAGAGTTTTCAGTAGGGAAGGCAGGAGAAGTGGTGACGACTTGACTCCATGCTAGCTGAGAGCTAAATGTTAGAAGTAGAAGAATTAATACGGCGTAGAGTTTTTTCATAGTTAACTTTTTCTCTTGATTAAATCCTTTGTTTAATATAAGGCATTAAAAAATGCAATCAGCAACCAGATTAGTTACTAATTGCATTCAATTATTTAAAATAAGGTAGCAATAAGGCTACCTTATTATTAATTACCGTTAGTTAAGGAGTTGTTATTGAACCAGCTCCAGTTCTAAAGTTAAGGGTAATATTGTCACCTGTAGTAACATTAACTCTTTCCTGATCATCTCCAGTTCCTCTAAATTCAATCATATCATTAAGAACAATGAATTCAGCTTGCCACCAATCACAATTCAAGGTAGAAGCATCAACATACATTCTTAATTCACCATCATTTGGAACTCCTTCAAATTTAATAACATTGTTGGCATTGTCAACTGTAAAGAGGTCAGCAGGATCTCCTCCATCCCATCCACCGAATACGTCACCCATACCATAAACCTTAGGATCGGTAATCTCAACAGTATTATTATCTAAATCAACCACAACCATATAATATCCCTCAGTAGAAGGAACAGGAATATTATCTCCTCCAGTTGTATAAATACCATCAGTTGCATCACCTGTTTTACCAAAATCACCACCATCCCATGCAGCTTGAGGGGCACACTTAAATTCACCTGAACCTTTCATCCATACAATTTTCCAAAACAATTCAGGATGACTGTGAACAGGAACGAATTTAAGCTCACCATGCCAATTCCAATCTTCTTCAGGTTCACCAACACCACTACCAGTCATAAATAACTCTGTTGGGTATACAGGTTCCGCTATTATCGTATAAGTACCCGATTTAATGTCAACAGTAATGTTGAAAACAGCATCACCTCCATCGAAAGTAATATTATTATTAAAATTCTTAGGCCCTAATGTTCCGCTATTACCTTCCTCTTTTATATTACCCCAATCAAGGTCTCCCCAGCTTTGTTGTCCTAAAAATTTGAACATTGCACCATCTTTCAATTCTTTTTGGATAGTAAATACCCCTTCACTAACTTTTGTAAAGGCAACTGCATTATCCGCATCCCAAGTAGGATCTGTAGAATTATAATCGCCTACAATGTAAAGGTTATCGTAATCATATCCATAAGTAGTTGATTCAACTACATGTGATGCAATTGTAAGAGTACTTAACACAAAATCGGCTTCAATTTTATACCAGCCTGTTACACCAGTAAATTTAAGATTGTTATTATCTCCCCCGGCATTTTCAACATCAGCAGGAAGAATTGCAAAACTGCCATAGTTATATTTAAAGTCACTATCTCCTTCAACAGCTTGATTTGCTAGGAATCTAAATTCCTTACCATTTTCAAGATAAGTGAAAACTGTATATTTTCCTTCTTCCTTGTACATTGCCAATGAGGCTGAAGCATCCCACGCAACAGTAGTAGCGTCGCCAAAAATATAAAGTGCATCAGGAATAGGTACATCCTTATAAGTTGTTACAGTAAAAGGGGATGCCTGTGAATAAACAGTTTCTAAATCTTTGTGTACAAAAGCTTTTACCCTTAATTCAAGGTTATACTCTTGTACGGGATTATAACCATTCGCTAAAAGAGCAGTGTTAAGATCGCCAACAGTAATAATTATTTCTGTGGTCATATCAGATTCAGCTGAAATTTCTATTGGTGAATCAAAACTACTACCTGCATCATCTATTTGAATTGAGTAGTGAATAGTTAAATCTTCATCAATATATTGGGCTGGATTCCAACTTAATGTATCCCAGGCTAATCCTTCATTCTTTTTAAATAATATGTCAGTTACATTATCAACAACATCGACTAAAACCGGAGCCACATTGTCAAAATTTGCTGCTCCCGGAGGTGTTTCCAGATCATCCTCGCAGGAAAATGCAAAGATTGAAAGCAGGGTCAGTATCAAAAATTTTATTTTATTCATGTTCATGATTTCTTAATTTTAATTTTTAACCAACTCATATGAAAAATCAGGAGTGCTTAGATCTAAATAAACGGTATAGTTTCCAGCTTCAGCGACTGCAATATCATCACCGCCTGGTTCCATTGTTCCATCAGCATCGGTATCTCCCAGATTTATATCCCAGCCATCATTCACTCTAAATTTGATAAATTCAGCAGTAAGGTCTACTGTGACTTTCAATTTACCTGAGACATAATCATATTCCATATCGGTATCTGTATCCCAACCACCAGGAGTAGCATTACCTATTAAACCCCAATTTCGGAGTTCAGTACTTATGGTTTCGTCAGTTGTATTAACCTCTATCCAGTGCATTCCTGCAGCAGTAATAGATAGATTACCACCAGTAGTGCTTAATGTACCTTCAGAAGTACCAGCTCCCCAGGCATTGTCCATACTTGGTTGTGGTGTAACTTTAAATTCATCACCAGCATTACCGAAATAAACATATCCAGAGTAATCTGCAGTTTCTTCAACTGAATAGATCACTGGTGCAGTTGCAGGATCCCATTGCTCAGCTACAACCAATGATTGATGCTCTCCAGGTACATATAATTTTGGATAACCTGCATCAAATGGCGTTATAGCTACTGTAATAACATTCGAATAAAGAGTTGGAAGATCGTCTGTAACAGAAGCTTTTATACGAACTTCAACATCTGATGCTATTAAAGGAAGATAAGTTCCTGCATCGTACATTTTCTTATTTATGTCATTAACAATAATTGTAATGCTATTATCAGTAAAGGCGCTAAACTCTAACGGGTTACTAAAGTTATTACCACTTTTATCAAGCTGAAGAACATACGAAACTTGAGTAGGAGCCCCATAATCAGCATCATTCCAGGATAAGGTAGCCCAGGTATTTGTTCTCTCAGCTTTAGAGAAAACAAATGAAGCATTCTCATCAATACCGCTAAGGGTAGGAGCTACGCCCCCATCCAGAATTGCTAAGTCTTTATCATCATCGCAAGAATAAAATACTATTGCAAGGATAAATATGAATATATATTTTTTCATAATTCTAAGTTTAATAGTCTTTTAATAACCTGTATTTTGTACTAAATTAGGATTTGCACCCAACTGTGTTGAAGGAATAGGGAAAAGATCAAAATAACTAGCAGTTCCAACTCCTTCAGCTACACCTCCTTTAAAAGCCCATACATAATCAGCTCCAGTAAATACACCGAATCTAATAAGGTCAGTTCTTCTGTGGCATTCCCAATAAAGTTCTCTAGCTCTTTCATCAAGGATAAAATCCAATGTTAAGTCTGCCTGATCAATATTTTTGGAATCGTCGCCATAAGCTCTTTCAATTAATTGATTTACATATCCTACTGCGGTTGCAGCATTGCCTCCTCCACCTCTTAAAGTGGCTTCGGCATACATTAAATATGCATCTGCAATACGGAACACAGGAAAATCAGTATCAGGAAAGTCCTCGCGAGTTCCAGGTTCACCTGTTGAAGTAACATTTTTAAACTTAGTGATTCCAACACCATGTTTGAAATCATGTAAATTTGTTATTACAGGTTCCTGTCCAGCAGTGAAAAGTAATGCTCTACTATCTGTAAGATCTGTAAATTTATTAGCAAATTCATAAGTGGCTCTGTTACCACCCCATCCACCATCAACACCAAAATCACCGGCATTCATGTCGCCACCAATAGCAGCATGGATAATGAATGTAAGCCCACCCCAGGTTTGGGTATGTGCACCGTCACAATTAATCGTGAAAATTATTCCCTCTGCAGTATCGTTATCAGCAAGGAAAAGATCTTGGTAGTTTGATTCAAACTCAGAACCATAACTCGATCCAATTACATTATTCAAATAGGTGATACATTCACTATATTTGTTTTCGCCAATATATACTTGAGCATTAAGATAAAGCTTAGCAAGTAGCATCCATACAGCAGCCTTGTCAGCTCTACCATATTCGTTTTGCCCGGCGTCAACCATATCTGGTAAAATAGCAAGTAATTCGCTTTCAACGTAATTAAAAAGCTCTGTTCTTGATATTTGCTCAGGCAAAAATGCACCCACTTCGTCTTCTTCCGTTACAAAGGGAACACTTCCGAACATATCAATTGCATGCCAATAGCTTAAAGCTCTCATAAAGCGAGCTTCAGCTCTATAGTTTAATACATTAGCTTTAATCGTACCTTCCAGATCGCTTATTTTCGCATCAGTAGTTTGTCTGATAAACTCATTACACATCGAAACCTGGAAAAATATTCTGTTGAACAGAGCTGTAACAAAGTCATTATCCGAAGACCATGTTTGTTGACTCATATCAGGTAATCCAGGATCATTCCAGGCACATAAAGCCTCATCAGTAGATAGTTCCTGAGCAACCCAATATTGTCTGATATAAGAAGAGAAACCTTCGTCAATACCTTGTATATCAGGATTACCTGCAGGCCCTTGTTGTCCACTAATTACCAAGCCAGAATATATTTTAGCGAGAAATTGATAATATGCAGCCGGATCATCGAATACATTAGCTGCAGTAGCAATATCTTCATCAATAGGTACAGTGTCCAAATCGTTAACACATGATGTGATAAAAACTGACACCACAAACATCAGTATAAAGGGCAGTTTATTTATATATGGTTTCATAATATCTTTTTTATTAAAATTTAACATTTAAACCAAGAAGGAATGTTTTTGGTCTAGGATAAATATTATCATCTACACCATTATCTATCTCAGGATCTAAACCGTCGTATTTAGTAATAGTAAATACGTTTTGCGCAGTAGCATATAACCTAATATTTAAATCTTTTGAAAGGAATGAAACTTTGTTAAGATTATAGCCCAGAGTGATGTTATCCAATTTAAAGAACGAAGCGTTCTGTACATAGTAATCGGAGAGTAGTTGCTTGTTTGTCTGAATTTCAAAACCTGCATCTTCTGCTCTTTTTGGAATATTGATCAAATAATTTCCGGTAAGTGCTATTTGATTGTAAGTTGCTGTTGAGGCAATATTGTCATAAACATAGTTGTTTAGGTTAATTCTACCTGACAAACTTAAATCCCAATTTTTATATGCAAATGATGTTGAGAGCCCCATGAACACGTCAGCATCAGGTGTTTTGTATCTGTACATGTCATTTTCGTTAATAGTTCCGTCTTCATTCCTATCAACAAAAACTCCTTCTAATGGCTTTCCTGTTATGTCATAAGCCTGTTCGTACACATAAAATGAGTTTTTTGCATGCCCAACTGTGTGAATTTGAATTAAGCTACCAACTCCACCTGAAATATCTGTTACTGGAACACCTTCATAATCAGGATCGTCTACAAGTGTTAGTTTTGTAATTTCATTTTTGTTATAAGTGAAGTTATAATTGAAATCCCACCTAAAATCATCTGTGTTTATAAGTACAGAACTAAGAGAAAATTCAAATCCTTTGTTCTCTAAATTACCAACATTTGTCAATATGATATTTGAGTTATTGGTTCCTGCAGGAATAGAAATATTGTTAATTAAATCTTTGGTCTCTCTCTTGTATACATCAAACGAACCTGAAATTCTGTTTGCTAAAAATCCAAAATCTAAACCAACATTATATGTCGTTGTTTCTTCCCATTTTAGATTTTTATCATATGCAGAAGGTCTTTGAGTTGTAACAAAAGCGTTCCCTAATTGATATTTGGCAGTCTCTGTTGAACCTTCGTATACCGGTAAATGAGGGTAGTAGTTATCATCCATCAATGCTTGTTGACCTGTTATCCCGTAACCCAAACGAAGCTTTAAATTCGATACTACTTCAAAATCTTTCAGAAAATTTTCTTGGTTAATTTTCCAAGCAAAAGCTGCTGCAGGAAATACTCCCCATCTATTGTCCTCATCAAAACGGGATGTTCCATCTTCTCTTAAACTAAAGGTTAAAAGATACTTGTCTTTAAATGTATAGTTTAACCTTCCAAAAAACGAAACAAGATAGTACTCCATTGGATTATTAGTAATTTCGGGAGTGAGTGTTCCTGCAACATTATTACGTTCATTTTCATCTGTTTTCCAGAAGTGTTGCCAGCCATATCCAACTGTTGCATCAATCTTACTATCTATAGATTCAATATCTTTTTTATAATTAAAATAAAAATCTAATAGTTTATTTTTTCGTTCCTGTGTGTATTCATACACCTCTCCTCCAGTACTATAGCGCAATGCAGAGAATGCTGGGATAAATTCGTCGCCATCGGAGTTCGAATGGTCATAACCTAATTTTAAATTAACCTTCAGCTCAGGGAGAAAATGAAACTTATAATCCAATTGAAGGTTTCCAAGAATTTTGGATACTTCGGACTTGTTAGAATGCAATGCCAACATTGCAAGAGGATTGTCCGTAGCAATTGTATTAGGTGTGTTTTCATTGTTGAGCCATGTATGGTATCCTCCATAAAGACCCGTTTGATTATATTTTGGTTGTGTTGGGTCATATGCAACAGCAGCTCCGATAGCTCCTTCATCAGCAAAATCATTATTGATAATAGCCCCTTTGAAACTAGCATCAACTCTTAAGTGATCATCAAAAAAAGTTGGAGTTAAACGAAGAGATGCTGTCTTTCTATCGAGCTTAGATGTTTTTAAAACACCATTATTTTCATCGTACCCAATAGAAGCGTGAAAGGGTAATTTTTCTTGTATAGCACCTGTTGCAGTGAAAACATGATTCTGTGATACTGATGTTTGGAATATTGCATCTTGCCAATCGGTATTTGCATTACCAAGTAAAGCAGCTTGATCTGAGTTTTCTCCATATCTTTGTTTTACTAAAGTACGATATTCATCAGCATCGTATACATCTAATGTCTTAGATAATTTACTTACACTTAGTTTAGTGTGGTAGTTTAGTTTTAATGCACCTCCTTTTTTTCCTTCTTTTGTCGTGATAAGGATCACACCGTTTGAAGCTCTCGAGCCGTAAATAGCAGTTGAGGAAGCATCCTTTAATACTGTAAAAGTTTCAATATCGTCGGAATTAACCATGTTAAGAATATTCCTCATCCCTGCAATATCTTCGTTTTCAACAGGAATACCGTCAATAACTATTAAAGGATCGTTACTTGCACTAAGGGAAGCACCACCACGAATCCTAATTTGAGATTTACTACCAGGAGCACCACCTGCGGAAGTAATTTGAACACCCGCTATTTTTCCAGATATTAGTTTTTCCGGTGATGTAATGGCTCCCATATTAAAATCGTCTGAATCAATTGCCGTAACGGAACCTGTAGCATCTTCTTTTTTTACTGAACCGTAACCAATTACTACAACTTCGGAAAGTTTTTCGACGTCGGGGCTTAAAACAATATTAAGTTGTGTTTGATCGCCAATAAGTAACTCCTGTCCTACGTATCCAATGAAAGAAAATACTAAAGTTGATGTGGCATCGGCTGAGATGGTGAATTTACCATCAATGTTGGTACTAGTACCCACTGTAGTTCCTTTAACAACTACAGAAACGCCGGGTATTCCCATGCCATCGTTTGCATCGGTAACTGTACCAGTTACTACTCTCTCCTGAGCTTGCAAAATGGTAATAGAACATACCATTACTAACAAGAGAAGCAGCTTTCTGAACATACTAATGTTAAGTTTCATAAATGTAAGTTTAAGATAAATAAGAAGTTAGTAAGTATGATAGCTTTTGGGAAATAGAGCTCAATTTTAAATCGTTTACGAGATTAGTATTACTCTATTTCATTATTCTATCAAGTTTCGATTTAGTAACTAGTTTACAATTATTGAACTCAATGTTTCCGACTATGAATCTTCCTTTTTTGTATACCAATTATTAGCTAAATCTTAAGTTAGCCTTAATTATTTTCAACATAAATATATAAAGTGCTTGATTAATCGCATAAGTTAATGAATGTTAAAAGCCAATAAAATCGTCGCAAACGTCACCGCAAACGTTTGATATTCTAATATGTGTATATTTGAATATGTGTATCATAGAATAGGGTCCCAATTCATAGTTAACTTATGTCTATAATTACTCTTTAGGGTAGGGCGTAGAAGTCTGTTTGAAGTCATATTTCGTGTATTATCAATATCTTACCGAAATCTAGTCGACGTACTAATATAAGAAAAATTTGTGAAAAGCGAACAGGTAACCATTAAAGATATCGCTAAAGAGACAGGGATTTCAGCTTCAACTGTGTAGGAGTTTTAAAAGATCATCCGGATATAAGTTTGAAAGAGAAAGAGGAGTAAATGCTTAGCCTAAGGTCTGGCATTATAAGCCTAATGCAGTTGCCTTAAGTTTTGCAGTAGCAAGAGTAATGTCATCGGGGTGATAATTCCTGAAATTGGTCATCATTTCTTCTCTTCAGTTATAAGTGGAATAGAGAAAACTGCCCATGATGCGGGTTATTATGTGATGATCTTTGAATAAAATGAATCCGTTGATCGAGAGATGGATAATACTCAATCTCTTTTGTCCAGTAGGGTTGACGGAGTGTTAGTTCTTTGTCGAAAGAGAAAAATTATCAATCATTTCAGGAGTTGAGAGATATCGATATTCCCATTTATTACTTCCGATGAAGGTGAGTTTGTATTTTTCACTATTACCACCCCATTCTGGTGTATATTGCAATTAATGATATTAGTAATACTCTGGTATAAGAATACACTTCTACGGCAAAATCAATTAAGTCTTTATTGCCTTTGCTGGCAACAAAAGTGATGGTCACCTCAGAGTTTACGGTAGGGTAGGTAGGAGTAGTGGTGCCGACTTGACTTCATGCAAGCTGAGAGCTAATAGTAGAAGAATTTATATGGTGTAGAGTTTTTTTATGTGCTTATATTAGTCCAAATAAATAGTGATTAATTTGTATGTGTGTTTATGTAATTAAGCATTATTGTTTTTGAGTCGTCCTAAAATAGGTTGACACTTTTATTAGATATTACCATTAGATCCAGTGAGGCTAGCCTCACTGGATTTTTCATGTATAAAATTAGGGGTTTTAAAATTCAAACTCAAGTGGGGTCTCTTTCCATTGTAAATGCCAATTGACTGCTTGACCATAAGATCCAGCTCTTTCCCCGTATTACAAGTTTCAATTAAAAACTCCTGTTTCAGTATCCCGTTTACCCTTTCGGCTAATGCGTTTTGATAACAATCATATCCATCGGTCATTGATGGGACTATTGTATTGGCTTTCAATTCGGATTGATAGACAGCAGAACAATACTGTAAACCTCTGTCCGAATGGTGAATTAAGGATTTGTCGGTCCTGCGCTGCTTAACCGCCATCTTAAGCGCTTGCACCACTTTATCCGATCCCATATCCTTGCTCAGTTTGTAGCCCATTATTTTTCGGCTAAATGCATCGGTAACCAGGGATAGGTAGTAGGTTTGTTCTTTGGTTTTGATGTAGGTTATATCACTCACAAATGCTTGCTCCACGCGATTGATGTCCATGTCCTTCATCAGGTTGGGATGCTTTCGCAACCAATGTTTTGAATTGGTGGTTTTAGTATAGGTTTTCTTCGGTTTTACCAGCATATTTTCGGATCGCAGCAAACGGAAGAAGGCATCTCTCCCCATTTTAATTTTCAAACGAGAAAAGTCTTCCTTTAACAGGAAGTACAGCTTGCGTGTTCCCAATCTCGGCATCTCTATCCGTATGGATCGCACCAAAGGGATGACTCGGGAAAGTTCATGAGATCGCTTTCCCCATCTAGCAATGGATTGATAAATTGCCTGCCTGCTTACCCCAAACAACTGGCAGCTACGAGATAAACTCACTTGTTTCTCTTGTTGGAGTTTTCGGATTGTTTGGGTGAAAACTTTTTTCGGATCGCGGTTCCGTATTGTTGATCCGAGATATCGATCATCCTATTGAGATTCTTATTCCTCAATTTCTCATCAGACAGCTCCCTTTCAAGGCGCTTGATCTTTTGAGCAGGCGTTTCTTTTCGGGTAGGATTTGACATGCGATACAGTGTTGGTGTGCTCCAGTCTAAGGTACCATGTTTTCTTAGCCAAACCAAAACCGTACTTCGTCCTTGAATCCCATAAGCTTCTTGGGCTTGCTTATAGCTCATCTCACCTTTTTCTACTTGACGGACTACCGTTAATTTAAAGCCCAACGTGTAATCACGTTGAGTTCGCTTTTTGCCCTTGTTTTCTGTATCTTTCATAAATAAGTTGATTAATTGTCAACTTATTCTAGGACGAGACATTTATAAAAAATAAAGCATGAAGAACGCGTCTTCATGCTTTATTTTAATATAGATATTTATTGGGTGATAGTCCCTGTCATATCTTTAAAGATCAGGTCAATTGTAGTTTCAACACCAGTAACAGAAACGGGATCTTGATCACCACCATTGGCTCTTGGAACAATAGCGCCGTCAAGAATCATGAATTCAGTTCTCCACCAATCTCCAGATGGGAAATAAGAGTGAGCTGCATACATCCTTAAATTGCCTGCAGTTAAGGTTTTAGTGATAGTAATCTTTTCATTGGCATTATCAACAGTGAATAGACCATCAGCGTTAGCAGCATCCCAACTTCCGAAAGCATCACCAATCAAATATACTGTTGGTTCAACAACAGAAATTTTCTCTGTGTCTAAATCAACAACTACCATATAGTAACCAGCAGTTCCGGGAACAACAAGGTTTTCACCTCCTTTGTTGAATTCACCACCAGCAGGAAATTCTGTTTCTACAGCTCCAAAATCATTTCCTTCCCATGATTTTTGAGGTGAAAATTTAAAACTACCGGTTTCGTTTAGCCAAACAATTTTCCAGAATTGATTTGGAGTACCATTGACAGGTACCATTGGAAGATCAGTATTAGCCCAATCCCAATCACCAACACCATCACCAATCATATATAATTCGGTAGGGTAAAGAGGAGCAGGATCTGCTACAACAACTTTTTTAAGATCACCATTAGCTGCATCAATTGTAATTATAATGTCATAGGCTCCTTTTTCAGTAACTGTAATATTACCATCAACATCGGCTACTTTATCAGAACTGTTTTCAGTGTCGATGGCAGCAAAATCAACATCGAATGGGATGCCATTGCTTGCAGCTTCTCCGTTAAGCGTTCTTAGTTTGAATCCAGCGTCAGCTTCAAGTACAATGCCTTCCCACTTCCAGGTATAAACAGCTCCATCTTTTGTTGGTAATCCATTGTTATCAGCAACAAGGACATTACCCCAACCCCATGAACTGCCATCGGCAGTTGCATTTGCATTATCAGTACTCACGCCATCACCTACGGCATCAAGCTTGGCTGCAGACCAGTCGGTATAGGAAGCTGCCGAGTTTTGTTTGATAGAGAAGGTTAATCCTGTAACACTTAGAGTTATGGTGTAGTTTCCACCTGAAGTTTTAATATTTGAACCATCTTGTTCAAGAGCAATATTTTCTCCATTGTCAATAGTGATTCCATCACCAACTAAGCCGTAATTAAAAGCCCATGGATTTGACTTGTCTTTTACAGGAGCTCTGAATTTAAATTCACCCGGATTCATATCAAGAGTAAGTGAGTAAGTGTCAGTTGTCTTGTCATAATCCATGAATTGATCGTTCTCAGTACCCCATCCTCCAACAGCACTACCAATAATACTATATGGTTCAGCATCGAAATAAGTCGTTACAGTCATTGGAGCTGATGCAGAAGCAAGATAGTTTCCTGCAACAACGCGAACCTCAATTTCATGAGTTTCACTATCAGTAAAACCAGCTGCTAACAATGCCTTATTGAAATCACCAACACTAATCGTAAAAGGAGATTTAATTCCATTGGCAACTACATTGGCATTAGCGAATCCGGTATCTTTAGCAGCGACTTCTAGTGTATACTCAGGAGCAACTGCAATTTTAAAATCAGCTTCGCTCCATTCAAACGTTTGGAAATCATTTTTTTCTTCAACTTTTTTAAGTACAAACGTACCAGAATTGGTGGACGTTAGTACCGGGGCAATAGCATCGTCAGGAACAGTAATGCCAGTATCATCATCGCATGAAGCGAAAACTGATAGTCCCAATAAAGCGATTAAAAGATATTTTAAATTTTTCATGTTTTATCGATTTTAATAACCCGTGTTTTGTACTAAATTAGGATTTGCATTCAAGTCACTGGCAGGAATTGGAAGAAGTGCTTTATAAGCAGGAATCTCTTGTCCATTCATTGATCCACCTTTCCAAGGCCAGGTGTAATCGTTCCCAGTAAATTTATTGAAACGGATTAAATCCTGACGTCTGTGTGACTCCCAGTATAATTCACGAGCTCTTTCGTCAAGAATAAAATCCAATGTCAAATCACCAGCTTCAATATTACCTTCTGTGTTTCCGTAAGCTCTTTCACGAAGGTCATTCATGTAGCTAAGAGCTTGTCCGGCGCTACCACCATTTCCACCTCTTAAAACTGATTCAGCATACATCAAATAAACATCAGCTAATCTGAAAAGAGGGTAGTCTGTATCTACCATTTCCATAGTAGAATCAGAACCTGGATCACCAGCAGATGTTACATTTTTAAATTTAGCTACGCCGTAACCCTGAGTGAACTGACTCATATCAGAGATCGTTAACTCTTGACCGTCAGTATGGAACATTGCTCTTTTGTCAGTAGAACCATCAGCATCAGGGAATTTAGTCGCAAGGGCTGATGTCGAGCGATTTCCACCCCAGCCACCTGAAACACCGAATTCAGCAGCATCCATTGAACCACCAATTGCAGCACGAATGATGTAGGTTGTACCACCCCAGGTTTGAGTTGTGATACCATCTTGTACTAATGGAAAGATAATTTCAGAAGACGTGTGGTTGTCAGCAAGGAAATTGTGAGAATAGTCATCTTCCAGACTATAACCAGCTGCAATAACTTTATTACAGTAAGTCAGACATTCAGTATATTTAGCACTACCGGTGTAAACTTCAGCATTCAAATATAGCTTGGCAAGCAACATCCAAACAGCAGCTTTATCAGCACGAGCGTATACACTGCGAGGCTCGCGGGATGCATCTTCAATTGCAAGCAATTCTGAAACCACAAAATCAAAAAGTTCTGTTCGTGTTGATTGGTTTGGTAAGAAGAATCCTACAGGATCCTCTTCGGTCACGAAAGGCACATTACCATAGATATCAATAGCGTGAGAATAAGCTAAAGCACGTAAAAAACGGGCTTCAGTACGGTATGCTCTTACTTCTGCTTTTTGAGCATCGGTTAGGTCTCTCGAATCGATTTTTGAATCGGTTGCTTCTCTAAGGAATTCGTTACAGATGCTTACTGCAAAAAAGATTCTATCATACATCATTTGAATCGATGCATTGGATACACTCCACTTTGCAGTGTTCAAATCATCTGTTCCCGGATCGCTCCATGCATTAATTGCTTCGTCAGTAGGTAATTCCTGAATTTGGAAATACTGTCTGACATATGAAGTAAAACCTTCATCATCAGCTGTAATATCGGAGTTGCCGGCAGGACCTTGTTGCCCTGTTAGGATAAATGATGCATAAGCTTTAGCAATAGTTCCCTGATAAGCCGCCCATGGATCTGAATTGTACAGAGCTTCTGATGTTTGACGATCATCCTCAGGAATCTGATCTAACTCATCAAGACATGAAGTGAATAACAAGCTCATACAAGCTAATGCTATCACTGTTTTGTATATGTATTTAAAGTTCATAACTTTTTTGTTTTGGAATTAAAAATTAGCTTTTACCCCAATTGAATAGGTTGTAGGTCGTGGGTACAAGTTATAGTCGATACCGTCATTAACTTCTGGGTCAAGACCATCATATTTAGTAAATGTGGCAACATTACTAACTGAACCGAATACTCTTAAGGAAAGTTTATCTTGCATTAAGTTTTTGAATGTGTAGCCTAAACTGATATTGTCAATCTTAACAAATGAAGCGTTTTGTACATACATATCAGACTTATAACCTTCTTCAGTTTGGTTGTTTAGCTGAGTCTGCTGTAAATAGTCTACACTGTTACTTAGTGTGTTGTCGTAACGAACCATACTGGTGTAGAAAGCTAAATTTGAATTAACATTATTGTAATTGTAGTTGCCAAAAGTACCTCTTAAAGCGAATCCAAAATCCCAATTTTTATAATTGATGTTTGCGTTGAATCCTAAATAAACATCAGGTCTTGCTGATTTATAGATATAACGATCGTCTGGTGTAATTTCACCATCACCATCAAGGTCTTCGAATAAGCCCTCGATAGGCTTGCCATCGTTACCATAAACTTGCTTGTAGACATAGTAGAAATAAGGCTCCTCGTCAACTTTCAGACCTTGAACTTTGTTTCCTGTTCCTCCCGAGATATTTCCATAACCGTCATCAATAAAATCTTTGTTGTTTGATGCAGTTAGCTTTGTAATAACAGACTTTTCGTAAGAAATATTGAACCCAAGATTTACAGTCAGGTCTGCTGTAGCAACTGGAAGTGCATTGATGGCAAATTCGATACCTTTGTTTTCCATCGATCCGATATTAGCATCGGTAACGTTACTTAGGTTGGTTCCTGCAGGTAGAAAAGTTCTATTTAAAAGGTCTTTGGTTTCTTTGAAATATACATCAACCGACCCATAAACTTTATTATTGAAGAAGCCATAGTCAAAACCAGCATTATATGTGGTTGTTTCTTCCCATTTAAGAGTAGAGTTGTATGGGTCTGGTCGGTATGTGATTAAAGCACCATCTCCAAATTTATATTGTGATGTCGTGTTTGAAAGCGTGTAGATAGGAATAGATGGATAATAGCCACCTACTTCTTGCTGACCTGTGACACCCCAGCCTAATCTCATTTTAAGATCAGAAATGATTTCTGAGTTTTTCAACCAATCTTCTTCCATAACTTTCCAGGCAAAAGCTGCAGCTGGGAATTTTCCCCAACGATTATCTTTTGAAAATCTCGAAGTTGCATCAGCTCTGTAAGTGAAGGTTAGTAAGAATTTTTCGTAAAGATTCAAGTTCACACGACCAAAGAATGATTGCAAATTGTTAATATCCTTATAAGGATCAACAGTACTTCTATCGTTTGCAAAATCGAAGTCGGTGTTATTACCCTTATTCTCGATGTTTTGATATGAGTAACCACCCATAACATCAAGACTAGTTAATGGTGAATTTTCAAATTCTTTAACGTAGTTCAAATAGAAATCAAACAATTTGTTGGTTTTTTCTTGCTCTGAAGTCGATAAATCGCCAAACCCTTTAGTCGAAGCTAATGTTTTAGCTTTTCGGTCATCCCCTTCACTATCTGAATAATCGATAGCAATATTCATATTCGCTCGTAATTCAGGAAGGAAATGGAATTTGTAATCGAATTGTGTGTTGGCAATTACTCGTTTGGCAGTGGCTTCGTTGTTTCGAAGTTTTAGCTCAGCAACTGGATTTCGTGAAGCTAAACTCACCAAGTTATAGGTGCCATCGCCGTCAGGATCTTCAGTCCATTCGAAATACCCTCCATATTGGCTGTATCTCGGATCGTCAGATTTTACACGTTTGGTTGGGTCCATTGTAACAGCACCTGTAACCGAACCTGTTTCAGCAAATCTATTGTCGATATACATCCCTTTTGCATTTACATTGATCTTCAAGTGATCGTCAAAAAAGCTTGGGTTGATTCCTAAAGATGCAGTGTAACGTTTCAGATCAGAGGTTTTAAGAATACCTGTTTGATCGGTATAACCAATAGAGGCTCTAAATGGTGCATTTTTGATCGCTCCCGTAGCACTAAAGTTATGATCTTGTCCAAAACCTGTTTGGTAAATTTCATCCTGCCAATCGGTATTAACATCATTATTAAGTAGGGCTTTTTGAGCTTCATTTCCCTTTGAGTTTACGATACTTCTAAATTCGTCAGCTGAAAGAACGTCGATTTTATCAGTCAGATTTGATACAGAGAAATTACCATTGTATTCAAATTTCAAGTCTCCGGCTTTACCTTTTTTAGTTGTGATGATGATTACACCATTGGATGCACGAGAACCATAAATAGCTGTTGATGATGCATCTTTAAGAATAGAGAAACTAGCAATGTCGTTAGGATTGATCGTATTCAATGGGTTTCTCATACCATTAACACCTCCTTTATCCATTGGAATTCCATCGATAACGATAAGAGGCTCATTGTTAGCATTCAAAGAAGATCCACTACGAATACGAATTGAACTACCTGAACCGGGAGCACCACCACTGGAAGTTACACGAACACCTGCAGTTTTCCCGCTTAGCATTAACTCAGGAGAGGTGATGGTCGTTTTGTTAATATCATCAGCATCGACTGTTGTTACAGCTCCTGTTGCATCTCCTTTCTTAACCTGTCCGTAACCAATTACTACAACTTCGGAAAGGTTTTCGACGTCAGCACTTAAAACAATATTAAGTTGAGTTTGATCCCCAACAAGTATTTCCTGTCCTTTGTATCCAATGAAAGAAAATACTAAAGTAGAAGATGCATCCGCTGAGATTGTAAAGTAACCATCAATGTCAGTACTTGTACCTATAGTCGTCCCTTTAACAACTACAGAAACACCAGGGATTCCCATGCCATCGTTTGCATCGGTAACTGTACCAGTTACTACTTTTTCCTGTGCTTGTGAAATGGTAAGAGAACATACCATAACCAACAAGAGAAGCAGCTTTCTGAACATACTAATGTTAAGTTTCATAAATGTAAGTTTAATGTAAATAAGAAGTTAGTGATGTTGATAGTTTTAGAGATAGAGTTCAATTTTAAATCGTTTACGAGATTAGTTATACTCTATTTCTATATTCTATCAAATTTTGATTTAGCAAGCCTGTTACAATTATTGAACTCAATGTTTCCGACTATGAATCTTCCTTTATTGTAAATTAGTTCTTATCTAAATCTATAGTTAGCCTTAATTATTTCGGCCATAAAGATAAAAGTGTGTCATTAATCATTTAATTGAGTGAATGTGAAAAAGCGCTAAAATCACCGCAAACGTCACCGCAAACGTGTGATATGTAAACATGCAGATGTGTAGAAGTATGAATAAGGTGGTGTGGTCAAAATTAATTGTTGATTTATTCTTATATTTACGCTTGAAGGCGAGAAATCAAAATCTTGTTGAAGTCATATTTTACAGGCTATGAAGATCTTCCTGGATATGAAATTTTAGTTTAAAAAAAAAGGGAAATATATGAGAAGCGGACAGGTAACCATTAAAGATATCGCTAAAGAATTAGGTATTTCAGCTTCAACTGTGTCAAGAGCTTTAAAAGATCATCCGGATATAAGTGTGAAAACGAAAGAGGCTGTTAATGCTTTGGCTAAAGCCTGGCATTATAAGCCCAATGCGGTTGCCTTAAGTTTGCGAAGCAGTAAGAGTAATGTCATAGGGGTCATGATCCCTGAAATTGTTCATCACTTTTTCTCTTCAGTTATAAGTGGTATAGAGAAAATTGCTCACGATGCGGGTTATAATGTGATGATTTTTCAATCGAATGAATCATTTAAACGTGAGATGGATAACACTCAGGCGCTTTTGTCTAGTCGTGTTGATGGCGTTTTAGTATCTATGTCTAAAGAGACAAAGAATTTTGATCATTTTCGTGAGTTGAGAGATAACGGTATCCCTATTGTGTTCTTTGATCGCATTTGTAATGATCTATCTTCTGATAATGTAATTGTAGATGATTTTGCCGGGGCTTTTTCAGCCGTTCAGCACTTAATTGATTCGGGTTGTAAGCGAATTGCCCATCTGTCAGCACCTCAGCATATGCTCCTGGGACAAAACCGTCAGAAAGGTTATCGTCAGGCTTTGCTTAAGAATAAATTGAAAATTGATGATGACCTTATAATAAAGTGTGACAGTTTTGATGAAGCAAAAGAGCTGGTTCCGGGTTTATTGTCATTACCTGTACCTCCGGATGCTATTTTTGCTGTAAATGAACTCACAGCTGCGGGTTCTTTATCCGTTGTTAAAAAAGCAGGCCTGCGTGTGCCTGAAGATATTTCGATTATTGGATTTACAGATGGTTTGGTTTCTCGTGTTACTGATCCGGCCCTTACGACTTTAGAGCAACACGGTTACGATGTGGGACTAAAAGCCATGGATTTATTATTGAGTAGAATTGATGAGGGTGGTATGGATTATGAACCCGTAACCAAGGTCATTAAAACGTCGTTAATTGTAAGGGAGTCGACCAAGTAGCTTATTGTGCTCTGTCATGTTAATCATCTGTAGGAGTAGATCTATAGTATGTTGTGACTTGCTTCCCGATACTGTTTGCTGATCAGCTTCTATTATGATATTGAGTTCCTCATTCAAATGATCATCTGGAATTTGGAACTCGTTTTGTGTAGATTAATAATCTTTCCCGAAGTTTTGTGCAGTTAGGCGTTCTCTTTCTTTTTCCTGCTATAATATTTGGTGTATAAAATTGAGATTGCAATTGAAATGATTGCCAGAATAAGGAATGCCAATACCCGGAGGCCGAGATTGATATTCGATAAATCGATAAGAATTAGCTTTATTGCAGCAGCTATCAGAGTGGCAATTGCCAACCAACGGTATTTAAAATTGCGTAATAAAAGACTCATCATAAAGAATACGATTGCAATAGAAATCCATGAAATTGTAATGTAAGATGTTGATATTGCATGATGAAAAGCAATCAGTGTCATTCCCCATCCCAGAATAAGATACAGATTCCGTATTAGCTCTGTCTTAATATTTAAGCGTTCCTTTTTCCAGTTGATTACCCGGGCAGTTATAAAGGCAACAAGCATAAACGAAAAGTCGGTTGTGTTGTCACTAGTCGGATGCATCAGATAAAATACCAATAAGAACAGAAATAGAATCGCATTCATGACTACGATAAATCTGGACTGAAACCAGAGGGCCATTGATACGACCAATAGACTCTGTACTGAAAGCATGGTATATGCCTTAGGTAGTAAAAGGATACCATAAAAAGCAACACTCATGGCCAGAAACCCATACAAGGCGTACATTGCTGCAGTAATATTAAGTGTTGAACGTGACCTGAGGAGGATAGAGTAGCCCAGGCAAAAGGTAGCAATAAGCCCGAAGATTGGAACATAATTCTGACTTAAATAGGTAAAAGTGGTCAAAATCAGGATTATGGTGAAGCTTAAACCGTTCAAAATTACTGATGTCACAATCATGTCTTTTGAGACGTGATCCTTTTGTGGTATAAGTGCCAGGAGGGAAAAGATGATTGCGCTTGCTGCTATGTATAAGTATTCCATTCCTGGAGATTCAATAAATTCAAGCTTATTACTGATAAGTGGATTATTAATTAACCAGTTTAAATAGCTAAAATATATTAGGGGAATAAATATAAAAGCCAGCTTAATCCACCCAAATCTGTAATAGACAATAATTGCTAATAAAGCTACGAGGGTCGGAATTCCGGTTAATAAATGTGTTGAATTGCTAATTATGGCAAAAGTCAGCATCATGAGTAATATCAGACTTGCCATCAGTTGAGATTTTCTGTGGTAGGCTATGTAAAATAGTATTCCTAAGGTGATTATAGGGATTGATAGCCCGATAAGTTTGTTGCTTATAAGTGGTTCGGCCTGAAAAAAATGGAGCTGAACTACCATGTAGAATAAGAGTAGATGACCAGTATAAGTGAATAGTTTGGAAAGATGTAAATAGGATGTGCGGGTAAAATGAGCCCCAATGTATATGCCTGCTACTGAAATAAAGCCTGTTAATGCAGAGGATATAAGATGTCCTGAGTTTTGAAAATACTTGACAAGAAAGCTTATTCCAAATAGTAAAACAATGTTTCCAAGCCAGGCCATTCCATATTCACCTACACGAAACTCAATAGAGCCCTCTGTTTTTACTGATAGGTCTCGTTTAAAGTCACTAGTCTTAGATTTGCTACTCGGTACTTTTTGGCCTTTTAGACTTCTTAGTATTGCTTCAACTCTTGTTAGGCGTTCTTCTAATGTTTGTAATTCAGTTTTGATTTTTTTTAATTCTGAGGAATCCGATTTTTCAGTTTGCATAACGAGTCTCCTTTAAATATTAAAAATCTAAACCAGATTATTAATCTTCCTTTAATTTGAAACTTACTTTAAAGATGTATTTTGAAAGGCTAAAATTGAACTTATTCTAATGACAAGGCAATGAGATTAAAGTCTAATCAATTTGCCGAGTCGTATAGGTTTGAGTTAGTATACTCTTAAAATTAAGAAATCTTTCACTGATTGTAAAATTCCATGCAATTAGAGGGGCTGTATATTATTTTAAGATTTTAGCCTTTTACTACCATTCATTAGTCCTGATTACTCTTTTTTTTTAGTTTTTTTTTACTTGCTCCGCAACCGTTTGAAATGCGCTCTAGCTCAATGTTCATAGGCATTTTTGAATGCCAGATATCAATTGGCTTTTGACATTCTGTAAAATTTATTCTAAATTTGAATCCCAGAGGGAAACCTCTATTCCGACTATAATATTATTATTCCTTCCTTTATTATTGATCTCAAAACTGAGCATTAGCTCCGTTTTATTGGGATTGATAACCTTATTTCAAGGTGACACACGTTGAGTTAGCTATAGTGTGTTTTCAATCGACAGATATTTTTTTGTAAATGATTGTCATCGTTTTCGATAGCTTAAGTTTGAAAAAGAATGTCTCATTCAATTTTAAATGTGTCGTGTGATACAAAATGAAAATCTAATGAAGAAACAACCTCGTTTAAATTTTTGGCAAATCTGGAATGTGAGTTTTGGATTCTTAGGGATACAAATGGGTTTTGCATTGCAAGGAGCTAATGTAAGCCGAGTTTTATCCAGTTTAGGAGCCGACTTGCACCATTTGTCACTTTTTTGGTTGGCAGCGCCTGTTATGGGATTAATTGTTCAGCCTATTGTTGGTGGCGCTAGTGATAGAACCTGGAATCGTTTAGGTCGAAGAGGCCCTTACATTTTAGGAGGAGCTATTGTTGCTGCTTTGGCCATGTTTTTTATGCCTAACGCTGGCATCGCTGTCAAAATTATGCCACCTCTTGTGTTTGGTGCTGTGATGTTTGCATTAATGGATGGTTCATTTAATATTACCATGCAACCATTTAGGGCACTTGTGGCAGACATGACTCCTGAAGAACAAAGGAATACGGGATATTCTATCCAAAGCTTTTTGATTAATACAGGAGCTGTGTTAGGTTCTATCTTGCCATTTGTTTTAACCAATGTTCTTGGAGTAAGCAATGTTGATCCTGAAGGTGGTGTTCCTTCATCAGTTATCTGGTCATTTTATATTGGTGGTGGTATGTTGCTTCTATCAGTTATTTGGACTGTGTTTAGAACTAAGGAGTACCCACCAGAGGAATATGCCGAGTATAAAGGTTTGGAAGTCGTATCTAAAGAAAAAAAGAAAAAAGGAACTTTAATGGGGTTCTTCAAACTTCTTAAGGATACGCCTAAAACAATGATGCAGCTTGCTGTTGTGCAGTTTTTTTCATGGTTTGCTCTTTATTTGATGTGGGTATACACAACTTATGCCTTGGCTCAACATTCCTGGGGCTGTTCTGTTGACGATGTGTCTTCTAAATCCTTTCAGGATGCTGGAGATTGGGTCGGAATTTTATTTGGAGGTTACAGTCTTTTTGCGGCTCTATTTTCAATTGTAATGTCGAAGCTTGCCACTCGTTTTGGAAGGAAAAATGTTTATTCCATGTCATTATTACTTGGTGGTATTGGCTATCTCTCAACATATTTATTCTCCGGTGGTGAACTGGTTCACTTGAATCTTTTGATAACAGAGGTTGATGTGCCTTCGAGCGCTTCTTTATGGCTGTTTTCTATGGTAGGAGTAGGAATAGCATGGGCTGCGATTTTAGCTATGCCATATTCTATTTTGTCAGACTCATTACCTGCTGATAAAATGGGTGTATATATGGGTATTTTCAATTTCACTATCGCTGGACCTCAGATTATTAGCGGGATTATCGCTGGTGAAATACTAAGATACTTTTTTGACGGAGAAGCAATTTACATCATGATAATTGCTGGTGTGTCAATGTTATTAGGGGCAATTTCTGTTGCCTTTGTTAAGCAAAATAAAGCTGTTTATTAATAATATTTGTTTGGAATGGGAACGATTAGTGCATGTATTTTTGATTTAGATGGTGTTGTGGTTGATACTGCAAAATACCACTATATAGCTTGGAAAAGCTTAGCCAATGGATTGGGTTTCGATTTTACAGAGGAAGATAACGAACGCTTAAAAGGTGTGAGCCGTATGCGTTCTTTGGAGATTCTAATGGAAATTGGAGGCGTAGATCTCGATGAGGAAACTCAATTGAAGCTGGCTGCTAAAAAGAACGAGGAATATTTAGAATATATTCTAAAAATGACACCTGATGAAATTCTTCCTGGCGTGAAGACTTTTTTCGAAGACTTAAAAGCCAAAGGTATTAAGATTGCCTTAGGTTCTGCAAGCAAGAATGCCATGACCATTCTTGAACAGTTGAAACTAACGTCATATTTCGATGCGATTGTTGATGGTACTCATGTTAGTAAGGCTAAACCTGATCCTGAAGTATTTTTGAAGGGAGCAGAGCTTTTAGGTTTCGATCCGGCAAATTGTGTGGTGTTTGAGGACGCCGAAGCCGGAGTTGAAGCTGCAATTAACGGAGGCATGCGTTGTGTTGGAATTGGCTCTCCTGAAGTGTTAAACAAGGCCAATTTTGTGGTTCCTGGATTCGAAGGATTTTCTTTTGGAACATTGGAGTCTGGTTTAAATAAGTAGTATTAATGGGCTTTTGTCCATCTGTACGATAAAAGCTTAGTGAGAAAAAAAATAGCAGATTACTATCTGCTCCCGACAACTATCGGGGCTGTAATCTAAAATTGAAGTAAAATGAACGAGTATTTAAAGCATGATGAGTGGTGTATAATCGAAGAGGGATTTAATCCTGAAAATCACCAATCGTCTGAAAGTATATTTAGTCTTGGAAATGGAAACATGGGACATCGAGCTATGTTCGAAGAACAATATTCCGGAGAGACTCTGCAAGGAACCTATATCGCTGGTGTTTATTACCCGGATAAAACCAGAGTAGGTTGGTGGAAAAACGGTTACCCTGAATATTTTGCAAAGGTGCTTAATGCGCCAAATTGGATTGGTATCGACGTTAAAATAAACGGAGAAATGCTCGATTTAGCAAAATGTGAGGTGAGCGAATTTGTTCGTACCCTTAACATGAAAGAAGGCGTATTGGAGCGTTCTTTTGTGGCTACAATGAGCAATGGCAATAAGGTGAAAATTGAAGCCAAAAGATTTTTGAGTATTGTGACTTCTGAGGTTGGAGTAATCCGCTATTCGGTTACTGCTCTTAATTTTGACGGCAAAATCAGCTTTAACTCATACATCGATGCTGACGTTAAAAACGAAGACTCAAACTACGATGAGAAGTTTTGGGATGTTTTGAATACCAAGTCGATGACTGGTGAAGCCTACATTACTACACGTACAAAAAAACTTGATTTCCATGTTTGTATGAGCATGCGTTATAAAGTTTTAAAGAACGGACAGGATGTTGCTGCTACAGCTGATATTATCGAAAAGGAAAAGTATGTTGCCAATACAATTGAATTTGATGTAGAGCAAGGAGAGGAACTAAGCTTCTACAAATATGTAAGTGTTTTAAGTTCACTAAATCACAGCAAAACTGAAATCAGTGCTAATGCCGCTAAGGTTTCTGCCGCTGCCTTCGAAAAAGGTTATGGTGCCTTATTGGAAGAGCATGTAACTGCTTGGGCTGAAAAATGGACGATTTCTGATATTGTAATTGAAGGTGATGTGGCTGCCCAGCAGGCTATTCGTTTTAATATTTTCCAGTTGAATCAAACCTACACTGGTGAAGACGAGCGTTTGAATATCGGACCTAAAGGTTTTACAGGAGAGAAATACGGTGGTTCTACTTATTGGGATACTGAAGCGTATTGTGTACCATTCTATTTGAGTACATCCCGTCCTGAAGTAACTCGTAATCTTTTGATTTACCGTCACAAACAATTACAAAAAGCAATTGAGAATGCTGAGAAATTAGGATTCACCAATGGTGCTGCTCTTTACCCTATGGTGACCATGAATGGCGAAGAGTGTCATAACGAGTGGGAAATTACTTTCGAAGAAATTCACCGTAATGGAGCCATCGCTTTTGCTATCTACAACTACATTCGTCACACAGACGATAAAAAATATTTGGCTGAATATGGTCTGGATGTTTTGGTTGGTATCTCACGTTTCTGGAGCCAGAGAGTTTCTTACTCTACAGCGAAAAAGAAATATGTGATGCTAGGCGTAACCGGACCCAATGAGTACGAGAACAATGTGAATAACAACTGGTATACCAATACCATTGCTTGTTGGTGTATGTCTTATACTCAGGAAGCCTTTAAATATGTGAAGGAAAGCAACCCTGCACGTTACGAGGAAATTATCAAAAACCTGAATTTCGATTTCGATAAGGAAACTGCGAAATGGAGTGATATTGTTGAGAACATGCATTTCCCTGTTGATGAAGAAACAGGTGTTTTCATGCAACAGGATGGTTTCATGGACAAGGAACAATTGATGGCTTCTGATTTGGATCCTCAATTCCGTCCGATTAACCAGTTCTGGTCTTGGGATAGAATTCTTCGTTCATGTTTTATCAAACAAGCCGATGTTTTGCAAGGCGTATACTTGTTTGAAGAGAACTACGACTTGGAAACAATCAAGAAGAATTACAATTTCTACGAGCCAAGAACTCTTCATGAGTCTTCTTTATCACCATGTATTCACTCAATTATGGCTTCGAAGATTGGTGATATCGATAGTGCTTACGAAATGTATTTGAGAACGTCTCGATTGGATCTTGATGATTACAATCGTGAAGCTCACGAAGGACTACATATAACCAGTATGGCTGGTACATGGATGTCGATTGTAGAAGGTTTTGGTGGTATGCGTGTGGTTAATGGACAACTTAGCCTGCAGCCCCTTATTCCTGAAAAATGGAAATCTTATTCTTTTAAAGTTTTGTTCCGTGGTAACTTGCTTAATATTTATGTATCAGCTGACGAAGTTGGCGTGATTAATGAAGAAGGCGAAACGGTTTCAATCTTTATTAAAGATGATGAATATAAAATAGAGAAAAGTAGTAGTCTAGTCATAGAAAACGAATAGCTCTAATTGAATTGTTGGCTTGCTGAATTGTGTATAAGAACAAGGATTGCAAGCCAACTTTTTTTTACCTTTTAGGTAAAGCTGAACCTGTATCTAGTCCTCAGATATTACTATGTGAATTATATGTGGACTGATAATCAAACAACTCAATAAACAAGATTCCGATTCTATCGGATAAATAACAACTGAACCATGAACGGATTAAAAAGCTTATTTATCGCTCTCAGTCTCACATTTATATGTGGTACGTCTTCCTTTGCTGGAAAAATTAAATTAGATCATGTTGAACCAATGTTTTGGTGGGCAAACATGACCAACCCCAAACTACAAGTCATGGTTCATGGCGAAAATATTTCTGACTGCCGGGTTGCGATTGATTATCCGGGAGTTGCAATTGAAAGAGTCATTATGACTGACAATCCCAATTACTTGTTTGTTAATCTTTTGATTGACAAATCGGCTAAAGCCGGAACTTTTGATATTCTTTTTACGAATAATGGTAAAACAAAAGCAACTTATAAGTACGAATTGAAACAAAGAAGAGCAGGTTCTGCCGATCGTAAAGGTTTCGATACTTCCGACGTGGTGTACCTCACCATGCCTGACCGTTTCTCCAACGGAAATCCTGATAACGATTCAGTTGATGGAATGAATGACAAATTAGACAGAGAGAATCCTGATGGCCGTCATGGTGGCGACATCCAGGGTATCATCAATCATTTAGATTACTTGCAGGAACTAGGTATTACAGCCATTTGGAATACCCCAATGATGGAGGATAACGAACCTAAAGTTTCCTACCATACCTATGCGATTTCTGATTTTTATAAGATTGATGCCCGTTATGGTACAAACGACGATTATGCCCGTTTGTCTGCCGAAGCAAAAAAGCGTGGCATTAAATTAATTATCGACATTGTAACCAACCATTCTGCTTCGGCACACTGGTGGATGAAAGATTTACCTTCTAAGGATTGGGTTCATACATTCCCTGAATTTACCAACTCTAATCACCGTAAGAGTACCACTAACGATCCTTATGTATCAAAAGCTGATTATAAACTCAATTTTGATGGTTGGTTCGATACCAGTATGCCTGACTTGAATCAGAAGAATGAACTTTTATTGAACTATTTTATTCAGAACACCATTTGGTGGGTTGAATTTGCTGACTTGGGTGGTGTTCGTGTTGATACTTACCCTTACAACGATAAGGATGCTATGGCTGTTTATGCCGGTGCAATTATGAATGAATATCCCAACTTTAATGTAGTTGGAGAAACCTGGTTGAGCACAGCTGCCGAAATCTCATACTGGCAGGAAGATGCTTTAAATCATGATGGTTACAACTCAAACTTGCCATGTGTGATGGACTTTTCTTTATATGAGTCTATGAGTTCAGCTTTCAATGAGAAAGAGTCATGGAACAAAGGCTTGATTCGTTTGTACAATTCACTGGCATTCGATTATTTATACCCACATCCTGAGAATCTGCTGACATTCATGGAGAATCATGATACGGACAGAATGATGACCACACTTAATGGTGATTTCAGAAAATATAAAATGTTGATGAGCTTTTTGTTGACCACACGTGGGATGCCTCAGTTGTATTATGGAGGTGAAATCCTGATGGAAGGACTTAAATCGGATGGCGACGGTGTGATGCGTAAAGATTTCCCTGGCGGTTGGGAAGGAGATGCGAGAAATGCTTTCACCAAAGAAGGTAGAACAGATCGTGAAAATGCAGCATTCGATTTCCAAAAGAAACTTTTAAATTACCGAAAGGTAAACCCTGTACTGCACACAGGTAAATTGATGCACTTTGTTCCTCAGGATGAAACTTACGTTTATTTCCGTTCGAACGATGAGAAAACAATCATGGTTATCATGAATAATGCTGAAGACGACGCTAAAACAGTAGATTCTAATAGGTTCAACGAAGTAATGGCTGGATTTAAAACAGCAAAGAATGTGATGACTGACGAAAAATTAAACGATATCAGAACGATTGAAATTCCTGCCAAATCAGTGATGATTTTGGAATTAAATTAATGTAATGATTTAAAGCCTGACAGTCCCGATCGTTCGGGATTGACCTGTCAGGCTTTAAGTATATGGTGTTTGATACTATAATATAAAAATGAGAAAGAATTTCTTTAAAAAGATTCAAGTCCTGTGTTTACTCGTATTCCTGTCAGGAATGGTGTCTGCACAGAATATGCAACGTATTTATAAGAGCCACGAATTAAAAAGTGAGCACTTGCTTGTAAAGACCAACGATGGTCAGTACCTGATTAAGTTTTATGATGAGAATATTGTTGAAACAAGCTTTATCCCTACGAGCGAAAGTTTTAATGCCGAGTCGCATGCTGTTGTTTTAAAGCCAGAAGAGGTTGATGCAAAACTAACTGAAAACAAGTCGGAATTGACTTATTCAACATCAGGAATGGCTGTTTCATTAAGTAAATCGCCTTTTCAGATTAGTTATAGCTATAAGGGCAAGCATCTGATATCAGAAAAGACAGGTTATTCTACTTCAAACGAAAATGAAAGTATAGATTTTAACCTTGAAAGTACCGAAAGCCTAATGGGAGGTGGAGCTCGTGTTTTAGGTATGAACCGTCGTGGTAACAGACTGCAGCTTTATAACAGAGCTCATTATGGATACGGAACCCATTCAGAATTGATGAACTACACAATGCCTTTGGTGATTTCATCGAAGCGTTATGCGGTTCATTTCGATAATGCTCCTATTGGTTTCCTGGACTTGGATAGTCAGAAAACAAATACCTTAGCTTATGAGACTATCTCAGGAAGAAAAACTTACCAGGTGATTGCCGGGGAAACCTGGCCTGAATTCATGAAGGAATTTACCGATCTGACCGGGAAACAAGCTCTTTTGCCTCGATGGGCTTTAGGGAATTTCTCAAGTCGTTTTGGTTACCATTCCGAAGAGGAAACCCGTTCTACAGTGGATCAGTTCAAGAAGGATAGCATTCCATTAGATGCGATTATTCTCGATTTATACTGGTTCGGAAAAGAATTGCAGGGACACATGGGGAATCTTGAATTCTTGAGAGATTCTTTTCCAAATCCTAAACAGATGATGGCTGATTTTAATAAGAAAGGTGTTAAAACGATTCTGATTACTGAGCCTTTTATTCTGACGACATCGAAACGATGGGACGAGGCCGTTGAAAATAAAGTACTGGGGACCGATTCTTTGGGTAATCCGTTTAAATACGATTTCTATTTTGGTAATACCGGACTGGTTGATGTCTTCAAACCTGAAGCGATGGATTGGTTTTGGAACATCTATAAGGAACAAATAGACAATGGTGCAGGTGGCTGGTGGGGCGACCTGGGAGAGCCTGAAGTACATCCTTCAGCCCTGCAGCATATCAATGGATCTGCTGATGAAGTACACAATATTTATGGACATCAGTGGGCCAAGCTGGTTTTTGAGGGCTACAAAAAAGACTTCCCTGATCAGCGACCTTTCATCTTAATGAGAGCAGGAGCTGTAGGTTCTCAGCGCTATGGTATGATTCCATGGTCGGGCGATGTGAGTCGCTCGTGGGATGGACTGAAACCTCAGACTGAGATTTCTTTACAAATGGGCTTACAGGGTATTGCCTGGATGCACTCCGATTTGGGAGGATTTGCTGGAGCGAATCTGGATGATGAATTATACACACGCTGGTTGCAGTATGGTGTATTCCAGCCAATTTTCAGACCACATGCACAAGAAGATGTGCCTTCAGAGCCTGTGTTCCGCGAAGCTAAAACCAAAGCCTTAGCTAAAAAATCTATTGAGCTACGCTATAGAATGTTGCCTTATAATTATTCTTTGGCTCATGATAATTCGGTGTCGGGTATGCCTTTAATGCGTCCACTGTTTTTTGAAGAAGAGAATAATACCAAACTTTTTGATATCTCAGATACCTACATGTGGGGTGATGCTTTTTTAGTATCTCCAATCACTGATGCTAAAGCTACAAAAAGAGAAGTGTATTTCCCTGCTAACAATACCTGGTTCGATTTCTATACCGATGAAAAGATTGAGGGAGGCTCAGCAAAAGAAGTTGAAGTCTTTGAAGATCATATTCCTGTATTTGTACGTGCAGGTTCATTCGTGCCACTGGCGAAATTGGTCCAATCAACCGTTGACTATTCCAGCAAGCATATCGATCTGCACTATTACCATTCCAATGCAATTGATGCAGGCAAAGGCAATTTGTTCGATGATGATGGATCAACACCTGAGGCGTACGAAAAAGGTAATTACGAGCTGATCAATTTCACATCTCACTCAACAAAGAAGACACTGGAAATTGGATTCGAATCGAAAAAAGGAGAGAGCTTTGATGCTGTGAATCGTGAATTTGAACTGATCATTCATAACGTAATTAAGAAACCTAAAAAAGTGAAACTTGCTGGTAAAAAGACAAGCTACAGCTGGGATGCTGTGAAGAATTTTTTATCAGTGAAAGTGAAACTTAAGTCTGGTGATTCGATCATTGTAAATGTAAAATTGTAAATACATTACCAATTAGTTTCTCCTCCTTTTTTAAGGAGGAGTACCCGATCCCGAAAATTCGGGAGAGGGGGAGGTGGTTTGTAGTAACTAACTACATCTTTGTTTTTTTAATATGACAACTAAACCAGACAGGTTTTTAAATAATTGAAACTTTATAATATGAAACTTCAATCGAAACTAATTAGCCTTTTAACGCTTCTTCTGGCTTTGGGCGGATGTGCTAATTCCGACAAGCAAGTGAAGAAAAGCGATGCGCCTTTTATTTGGGAAGGTGCCAACGTGTATTTCCTACTGACCGACCGTTTTAACAATGGTGATAAAACCAACGATGTCAACTTCGATAGAACAAAAGAAACTGCAAAGTTGCGTGGTTTCGAAGGAGGCGATATCAAAGGGGTGACTCAAAAGATTAAAGAAGGTTATTTCAATAATCTGGGGATAAATGCCATCTGGATGACACCTATTACCGAGCAAATTCATGGTGCAATAGATGAAGGAACAGGTGCAACCTACGGCTTTCATGGCTATTGGGCTAAAGACTGGACTGCACTTGATCCTAACTTTGGAACAAAAGCTGATTTAGCTGAGCTTGTTGAAACAGCTCATGCGCACGGTATCCGTATTTTATTGGACGGGGTGATCAATCATACCGGACCAGCCACAGAAAAAGATCCGGCTTGGGAAGAGGAATGGGTAAGAACTTGTCCTACCTGTGACTATACAAGCTATAAAACAACCATTGAATGTACTTTGACCAACAACCTGCCTGATGTAAAAACAGAAAGCATGGAAGAAGTGAATATTCCGGTGGAATTGGAGAAAAAGTGGAAAGCTGAAGGCCGTTATGATGAAGAGATGGCTGAATTGGATGCCTTTTTCGAAAGAACAGGCTATCCAAGAACACCAAAATACCACTTGATTAAATGGATGTGCGATTATATTACTGAATTTGGGATTGATGGTTACAGAGGCGATACCGTAAAACATACTGAGGAATCAGTTTGGGCCGATTTGAAAAAGGAATGCGACTATGCCTTTAAAACCTGGAAGCAGAATCATCCTGAAAAAGTACTCGATGATAATGACTTTTATTTGGTAGGAGAGGTTTATAATTTCAATATCAGCGCAGCCAAGGCTTTCGATTTTGGAGATAAGCAAGTCAACTACTACGATTATGGCTTTAACAGCATGATCAACTTCGAATTTAAGCACAATGCAAAGGACAGCTATGAGGATTTATTCTCTCGCTATTCAACGATATTGAATGAAGAATTAAAAACTGCAGGTGTATTAAACTACATGACATCGCATGATGATGGTAGTCCATTCGATTCATCGAGAAGCAAAACATATGAAACAGCAACAAAGCTATTGCTTAGCCCTGGAACTTCGCAGGTTTATTATGGCGACGAGTCTGCTCGTTCATTAGAAATTGAAGGCACTGAAGGTGATGCTACCCTGCGTTCGTTCATGAACTGGGATGCTATCGCGAAGGATGCTAAAACTCAAGACTTGCTGTCCCACTGGCAAAAACTTGGTCAATTTCGTCGAAACCACCCTGCTGTAGGAGCAGGCGTGCATAAAATGATATCTGAAAAGCCATATGTGTTTAGCCGAAGCTTTGCTCAGGAAAATTACCAGGACTTTGTTGTGGTAGCCCTTGATCTGGAGAAAGGCAAGAAAGAAATTCCAGTGAAAGGTTTCGAAGATGGAACTCAATTAAGAGATGCTTATTCAGGAAAAACTGCAAAGGTTGCTAATTCTAAAGTTGTTTTAGAAAGCGATTTCTCTGTAGTACTTTTCGAAAAAGTCAAGTAATATCTTACAACTAAAATATAAACAGATGAACAGAATTATCAATTCAACACTAAGCCTGCTTTTGATGGCAAGTTTATTGATCTCTTGCCAAAACTCGCCAAAGGCTAAGAAAGAATGCTGCTCTAAAGAGAAAGAAACATGTTGTGCCAAGTCGGCCGATATGCATTTAGACTGGACTCGAAATGCGAATATTTACGAGGTGAACATTCGCCAGTACACGCCTGAAGGAACCATCAATGCGTTTGCCAATCATTTGCCTCGTTTGAAGGAGATGGGCGTGGATATCCTTTGGTTAATGCCTATTTTCCCTATTTCTGAGAAGAATCGTAAGGGAAGTATGGGGTCTTGTTATGCTGTAGCTGATTACCGTGCTGTAAATCCTGACTATGGAACAATCGAGGATTTAAAAATCATGGTAAAACAAGCTCAGGACCTGGGAATGAAAGTGATTCTTGACTGGGTGGCTAATCATACCGGATGGGATAATGTGATCATGAAAGATCATAAAGACTGGTACACACTTAACGAAAAAGGAGAGGTGCAGATTCCGGCAGGAACCGATTGGACCGATACCGCAGACTTGAACTTCGACAATAAAGACTTGCGTGAATACATGAAGGGTTCTTTGAAATTCTGGATCGAAAAGGCCAATGTTGATGGTTACCGTTGCGATATGGCTGCCATGGTACCAACTGATTTTTGGAATAATGTTCGCAAAGAATTAGACGCTATTAAGCCTGTATTTATGTTGGCTGAGGCCTGGGAGCCTGAATTGCTTGAGTCAGCTTTCGATATGGGATATGCTTGGGATTTCCACCACCTGATGAACGATATTGCCAAGGGTGAGAAAAATGCAAACGAGATTGATGCTTATTTTGCTAAAATCGATACGCTTTATCAGAAGGATAACTACCTGATGAATTTCATTACCAATCATGACGAGAATTCATGGGCGGGTACCATTAAGGAAAGAATGGGAGCTTCTTCTGATGCTTTTGCTGTCTTGACTTTTACTATGCCAGGTATGCCAATGTTGTATTCAGGACAAGAAGCAAGTTTGAGTCACCGATTGAAGTTTTTCGAGAAGGATGAAATTGACTGGAATAATAAGGAATTGGTGCCATTCTATACCCAATTGATGAGCTTGAAAGCTAATAATAAGGCCTTATTGAATGGAGCACAAGGTGGCGATCTTGTTCGAATCGCTTCTGATAAGAACGAAGCGGTTTATGCCTTCATCCGTGAGAAGGATGGCGATAAAGTTGTCGTGGTTCTTAATCTTAGCAACCAGGCACAAGATGTGAAGCTAAACACAGAGGCTTATGCAGGCGCTTACAGCAACTTTTTCACCAAAGAGAAGCAAGAACTTGCCAAAGAAACAACAATGTCTCTAAAGGCTTGGGATTACAAGGTGTTTGTTAATTAGAGATAAGTAATTTCCGATTAACTCGTAAAAGTATAATAGATGAAAGCCCTGGATTTTTCCAGGGCTTTTATTATTGCGTTAAGTTAGCTCCCCTTGTTAATAGTTGAGCTATGCACCTCACTATCTTCTGGTAAGTCCGTTCAATATCATCGTCCAAACCAATTGAAATTCGGACAAGCCCATCGGTCAGCCCCATAGCTTCTCTTTCTTCTTCAGGGATTTCTGATGAAGTACTTGCTCCGGGAGCGCTGAATAAGGTTTTATAAGCGCCTAAACTAACGGCCAGGTAACCAATGTTTGCCGCTTGCATAATCTCCATAAATTCATTGGATGTCTCTTTTGTCTCAAGATCCATAACAAACAAGCCACCGTAACCGAATGATTCATTCTTCAATTCATTCATCAGTTTGTGTTGAGAATGACTTACCAGGCCAGGATAAATAACTCGATGACCATCAGCCTCAAGTTTTTCCGCCAGATAGAGGGCATTTTTACTGTGCTGCTTCATGCGAATATGAAGTGTCTTCATATTTTTAAGGATACTTGCTGATCGAAGGCCATCCAAAACAGGACCAAGAAGCATGGCTGCTCCACTCTTCACATCGTAAAGGGAATCGATAAAGTCAGAACTGGCACAAACAGCTCCGGCCACACAATCACTCATGCCATTAACAAACTTGGTGAGGCTATACACGACAATGTCTGCCCCCATTGGGGCCGGACTGAAAATCATGGGAGAGAAGGTATTGTCTACAACCAACAGGCAGTTGTGAGCTTTTGCAATTTCTGAAAGCGCCTTGATATTCGTGATTTCGAGCATGGGATTGCTCATGGTCTCGCAGTAAATCACCCTGGTGTTGGGACCAATGGCTTTTTCAACCTGATCGGCTTGAGTGGTATTTACAAATTTGGTGTTAATACCGAATTTTGGAAGAAAGTTCTTGAACAGGGCATAGCTGCCGCCATAAATGGTTCTGCTGGAAACAATTTCGTCTCCCGACTTACATATTTGCATTAAGCTGGCACTTATGGCTGCCATCCCCGATGCAGTGACTAAGGCACTTTCTGTGCCTTCCATGCTCGCTAAAGCTTCAGATAAATACTTATTGGTTGGGTTCCAATGACGGGAATAAAGGTAGCAACCCTTTGTTTCCCCCTCGAATACGCCATCCATCGTTTTAGCCTTTAAAAAAGAGTAAGTGGATGAATCCGTAATAGAAGGGTTGAAGGCTCCGAATTCTCTGAAAAAATTCAAGTCTTGTATTCGATCTGCTGGATTAAAATCTGACATATCATTGGGATTTAGATGTTTATTTATGCTCTAACAAAAATTACAACTATTTTCTGATAAAAAGAAGAATAGAGCCCAATACCTCACAGGGAGACTCTTTTTCTCTTAGCATGATGTATCTCAGGAATACCGTATCGTTATCCTTTAGCATGAATAATCGATATTCTTTGTATAGCTAGGGTAGTCCAGAAGGTATACGCTTCTGTGATAGACGGAATAGATTTTGGGCGCTCCCCTCCTGAAGTCGGGTCAGGCTTTCCGCTTATACGCCTCACAATGCCTTCCGTTCCTCCAGGCAATTGCTTCGGGGTATCCGCTACAATCCTTAGCGCAACCTGCAATTTCATATGAGATATTCTGCGGAACTAAAAAAGCCACTCCTTTTCCGGAACGACTTTTTTAACTTTGCAGTCTAACAGTCTAACAGTCTAACAGTCTAACAGTCTAACAGTCTAACAGTCTAACAGTCTAACAGTCTAATTTGTCCTAAAATTCGTGCTATCGAATATCTTATTGGCATTGGCCGCTATAAAGCCAGAGAATATTTCCCCATCGGCATCGGGGTAACGGATGGCAAATTCGTAGAAACAGGCAGGCACTTCGTAAACGCCTTCTTCAAATTCCATTTCAACGATCTCTGCCAGGGTTGAAGATTGTTGCAACATTTTTTCAGGAGTTCCTTTTATTTCACCTCCGGTCGTGTTCATCGGGTAGCCATTGTCCTTTATAAACTGGTTTACCTTCTCAATGGTATCGTATTTTCTAAGGGCATTAATGCTGACAGTGAAGTGATTGGCTCTAAAGCCATGGATATAGAGCCAGGCACCATATTCAGACTCCGCTCTGAGTTTTTGGTAAATATCGAATGAGGGTTTGTTCCAGATATTTCCCTTATGAATCAAGTCGGGGTCATCGTAAACGGAATCAGAAACCGAATCTAGAAGGTTTTTAACAGTCTGCTGGAAGTCATCAGAAAATTCAGAAAGAATCAGTTCGGATATAAATACACGAGGCGCATTCTCAACAGTGGGATGTTCGAGATGAATGGCATTGAGTTGTTTTTCTTCGAATAGATATTCACCTCGTTGCTCGTAGCCCAGCTCTATGAATTTTTTCGAAAGAACCTTAATATTCATTCTGGCATCGTCGAAAGTTCGAAAGGCAATATGATCGTTTACGACCTGCTCATTTTCTTTGGTAAACAAGTTGTGAATGGCTTGTGCCGAAGGATTCTGTAGGGTATAATCCTTCCATAATTGGTTAAAAACGTCGTGTTGCATGCTGTATCTTTTTAGCTTATTTCGATTCAATATACAAAAAGATATGGTCATCTACAGCGATTTAGTTAAGAAAAAGATCCCGGGGTCTTATATTGAGTTGGCTTTAGCTTACGCTATAAGGTAAATGATATAATGGCGGTGTAGATTGAATTGTGCCGTAGATGAGCCAGCGAGTTTTTGGCTCCCTGAGGAAAGGGTCAGACTATTAGCCTAACCCTTGAAATTTTAACTGATACAGTTTGTGGGAAAGTGTCCTGATTAAATATAATTATAAAAACAACTATTTAAGTCTTGCACATAAATCATATCTGATCATTAAAATCTGCGTCTAAATTTAATGTTAATGGGAGAAAATATTTTCATCCCATACTATTTCACCATCTCAAAGCTAATTTCAGTACCAAGCATTTGTTCTAAGGGCAAAGAGAATTTAAGACTACGACCCACATTGGCTGCTTCGTTTACCGAATAGCCTTTGTATTTAATAAGGTAAGCCATAAAGATATTTGTAACTCTACCTGCGCTGCGACAATGTATCAAAAGCTTTTTGTCTCCTTTAATTAATTTTGCAAAAGCCTCTAAATTTTCTGGCGTATAATCTTTAGATCCACCTATTGGTAAAGAATGGTATTCCATACCTAATTCTTTAGTCATGTTTTCCTCGTTATAGCTATAATTGGCAAAATCCTGATTTTCTTTTTTGGTGCGAAGGTTAATAATTGCGCTTGCACCTTGTGATTTATACCAACGTAAGGCTTCCAAACTAGGCTGTGCACTTAAATAAAAGTTTTGATACTTAAATGAACCTTTAAAATCTTTGATAATTTCAACAGAATCAGTTTTTACAGTTTTGTTTTTTGCTTGTGAGCTAAATGCCAAAAAAAGGCTTAGCATCAGAGCGATAATAGGTGTTTTCATCTTGTTTGTTATGTGTATTAGTAATAGGTATGCTTCCTCTTGAACGAACGCCAAACTTCGCTAAAATATTAATCCCAGACAAGGGGAAGTGCGATTTTCGATTCGTGATTAATTTCTGATAATTAGTAGTCTTGTACCTTAGATATTCTTGCTGCCAAAGGATTTGTTTTAAGTTGGGGATCTGTGATCCACTGTAAAGTAAATTTCGTTTTAGCTTGAGGATCTCACTTCAAGTGAGGTTCTCAATAAGTCATGTTGCAGGCTAATTAAACCCATGCGTTTCGTTGCTAGCCTTTTTTATTTTTATAAATTAGGAAGAGGCTAACACTTACAATCATGATGAATAGATTATTTGCCATAGGGGATGTTCATGGATGTTTAGATAAACTTCGAAGCTTGCTTGAAGATCGTATTTTATTAACCAAAGAAGACCAATTGGTTTTATTGGGCGATTATATCGATCGGGGACCCCAGAGTAAGGAAGTTATCGACTATATCATCAGTTTGCAGTTAAATGGATTTAATCTAACTCCTCTGTTGGGAAATCATGAAGCCATGTTACTGGATGCTTATAATGACCATCGACTTTTTTCTAAATGGATATACAATGGGGGCTATACCACATTAGAGAGCTTTGAAATTCATTCCTTGAGGGATATGGATCGGAAATACATTGGATTTTTCAAATCTTTACCACTTTATTACTCTTATGAGAATTTTCTTTTTGTTCATGCGGGTTTTAACGATGAGGCTCTGGATCCTTTCGAAGATAAATATCACATGCTTTGGCGAAGCAGGACAAACTACACGCATCCAGCCCTGGTTTATAAGACGATTATACACGGACATTCGACTATCACTTTAGATGAATGTCGCCAGAATGTACGCGCAAACAAATCCGTATTGAATATGGATACAGGCTGTGTCTTTTCAAAGCAAATGGGCTACGGAAAACTCACTGCGATTGAATTGTATTCCAGGACCATTTTCTCCGTTTAAAAAGTTAATGATATTTTATTGAAGCTCCGATTGTTAACTCAAGTGGAGTTTTTATTTCTGTGTTGTCTACAGGTATTTGCCAAGTTGTTATCATCTATAGAATCATAAAAACACTTCGATCAATATCGCTAAATTCAAAATTTCTACATTTGCATTCATATTAAAACGACCTATGAGATATTTTCTGATGCTACTGGCCCTTATTGTTGGCTGTCTACTCCCTGTACAAGCTAGTATTAATGCGAAACTGGGATCTTTCTTAAAAGCGCCTCTAATGGCTGCTTTGGTCAACTTTATGGTTGGAGGCTTTATTCTTCTGATGGTAATTCTTGGAACACGAACTCCAAATAATCTGTTGCAAGCCGTAAAAGAGGCGCCGACATATGCCTGGATAGGAGGACTGATGGGTTGTATCTATGTGAGTTCTATTATCTTTCTGATACCACGTCTTGGAGCCGCTTTAAGTTTTGGCTTAATTGTATGTGGACAGTTGGTTTTCTCATTGGTTCTGGATCATTTTGGTTTGTTTGGAGTCCCGGTTCAAAGCATCAACTGGGGACGAGTTTTTGGTGTCATGCTTATCATCCTAGGGATTCTATTCATTCAAAAATTTTAAATAAGCACCTCTATCATTTTTCACTTCTCCCATTAACATGTTACGAACTCGTCCCGATTCTCGGGATGACAGGATGTTTTTATATAACAGATCATGTCTGTAATATGATATAAAAAAAGCCTCCGACTCAAAATGAATCGAAGGCTGCTATTTTGGCGGTCTGGACGAGACTCGAACTCGCGACCCCATGCGTGACAGGCATGTATTCTAACCAACTGAACTACCAAACCAAAATGTGTGATTTGTTTTTTTAAGAGTTCAAATCGAAACTCTATTTTGGCGGTCTGGACGAGACTCGAACTCGCGACCCCATGCGTGACAGGCATGTATTCTAACCAACTGAACTACCAAACCAAAATGTGTGATTTGTTTTTTAAGAGTTCAAA
>Ga0209272_10000120_pt1 | contig 94743 bp, 82 predicted proteins | sample tdDd002_FD_187125 | JGI IMG/M metagenome (GOLD analysis project Ga0209272, IMG submission 187125) | Marine sediment microbial communities from the Atlantic coast under amendment with organic carbon and nitrate - tdDd00.2 (SPAdes)... | ecosystem: Environmental > Aquatic > Marine > Coastal >...
CAGGGTTTTAGCATCGAAGACATTGAGTTGGGTGTGAGCCCAACTCAATCTATTCAGCTTGTTCGCGACCAACAGACCACACGCATAACGACAGATCTTATTGATGGTTATGGCTCTGAGCATGAGAGTTCATTTGTGCTCTATTACCGCTCTGCTTTATCGGTAGAAGCGTGTGCTAAGCAACCGTCGAAAGCGATTTATATTGGCATTGCTGATACGCAGGTATACGATGAAAAGGACGAAGCGCTTCAGCTTGATATCTGGCGTCACCCAATTAACAACGAAGTGAGAGCGCTTTCCGTTAAGTCCAAATTCAACGCAATGTTCGATCCCGAGCATCACCTTGCTTGGATAGTAACGCTGACGGTACTCGATTTTCCTATCGAAGATGCGTTAACACTTGCACGAGGAATGTTAACTCAACAAGCGAATGTTTCACGTGAAACACTGTTGAATGACAACTTTGACGAGGGACGCGCTACTCAGTGGGCTGACCAATTTGATGATTTCCCCACACCTGTACTGGAAGATAACCGACTAGGTATTCAAGTTGGTTGGTCTGCACAAGGGGAGAGCGTAAGCTTCCCAACTCTAACCAAGCAAAGTCTAGGACTCTACCCAGTCGTTGATGATGTTGCGTGGATTCAGCGTTTGCTGCCTTTAGGCATTAACACTATTCAACTGCGAATCAAGAACCCACAACAAGCCGATTTAGAACAACAGATCATTCGAGCAATTGAGTTAGGTCGTCAGTATCAAGCACAAGTGTTCATCAATGACTATTGGCAGTTGGCAATCAAGCATGGCGCTTATGGCGTTCACCTAGGACAAGAAGACATAGAAGAATCGAATTTGGCTCAGCTAACTAAAGCCGGCATTCGTCTTGGTCTTTCTACTCATGGTTATTATGAGCTACTGCGCATCGTACAAATTCATCCTAGCTACATCGCGCTAGGGCATATTTTCCCAACGACCACAAAACAGATGCCATCGAAACCACAAGGTTTGGTTCGCTTGGCGTTGTATCAAAAGCTGATCGATAGCATTCCTTATGGAAACACAGAGCCTGTTTTCCTTCCATCAAAAGACAAAGCAGTGAAAGGCGAATTACTCGGTTTTCCGACGGTCGCAATTGGTGGCATTGACCAATCTAATGCTGACCAAGTTTGGCAAACGGGCATCTCTAGCTTGGCAGTCGTGCGTGCTATTACGTTGGCAGAATCACCTCAGTCCGTTATCGAGTTTTTTGCACAACTGATGAAGGAAAGACAGCTAATGTTTACTGACCAGAATAGTGAATTGGCGGATACCAAGAGAGGCGAGCATGCTCACGGATAAGCAGTTCCTTCGATACCAGCGTCAAATAGCTTTGCCTGAAATTGCTGAAAATGGACAAGAGCAGTTGAGCAAGTCGCATGTGCTGATCATAGGTTGTGGTGGGCTAGGTAGCGCAGCGAGTTTGTATTTAGCTGCGGCCGGTATCGGCAAGCTTGTAGTCGTTGATGATGACGAGGTAGATAGCAGCAACTTACACAGGCAAGTGATCTATCGTGAACAAGATCTCCAAGTAGCGAAAACCGAGGCGACAGTAAGGCATCTCGCTGAGCTCAACCCTATGGTTCGAGTACGTGCGATAACTAAACGGCTGGAAAAAGCTCAACTGAAATTGGAGGTTATGCTTGCAGATGTGGTTCTCGACTGCAGTGACAATATGCAGACTAGACAGCTTATCAATCAAGTCTGTTTTGAAAGTAGCACACCATTAGTTTCCGCTGCTGCAATTGGCTGGCAAGGGCAGTTTGCTGTGTTTGATTATCAAGGGGCTGATGAGGACAAGGCGTGTTATCGCTGCCTTTATCCTTTTGATGAGCTCAAACAAGTTAACAGTTGCACTGATAATGGTGTCGTCGGTCCGGTGGTCGGCACACTTGGTAATTACCAAGCTCTCGCTGCTATTCAAAGGCTATCGACAGGAATGTTTCACGTGAAACCATTTCAATTGCATCTATTTGATGGGCTCCGAATGCAGTGGCAAACCATGAAAATACAAAAAGATAAGCAATGCCAAGTTTGCGCTTAGTGATAGGTCGCATCCATTTCTACCTAATATCGAAGAATATGAGAGTCGCAAGCAATGACATCATCGTTACAACAATCAACTACACCAGAGTTTGCTGCTGATACAGGTGTGATAACCATTGCTATTAACGAGCAATCACACCAAGTTGCAACTGGTTCGAATCTACAGCAAATCATCAGTCAATTTGAACTTCCTGAAATGGGCTGTGTTTTTGCAATCAACAATAATGTTGTGCCGCGCAGTGAGTGGGCGAACACAGCACTTTCACAGGGAGATAGTATCTCTCTGTTTCAAGCGATCGCAGGGGGCTAACATCGATGCTAAAAATTGGAGATAAACAATTCAAATCGCGACTGTTCACGGGCACAGGAAAATTTGCTAATAGCCAGTTGATGGCTAAAGCGATTCAAGTGTCAGGGTCGCAATTGGCTACCATGGCTTTGAAGCGTGTAGATGTTAATGACCAACAAGATGATATTTTGCGGCCACTAGTTGAATCCGGTGTTAAATTGCTACCCAATACATCAGGCGCAAAGAATGCCAAGGACGCAGTATTCGCTGCCCAGCTTGCGCGCGAAGCTTTGGGTACTAACTGGCTAAAACTGGAAATTCATCCAGACCCGAAGTACTTGATGCCCGATCCAATTGAAACACTTGCAGCTGCTGAACAACTGGTTCGTGAAGGCTTCATTGTTCTTCCTTACTGTCATGCTGATCCGGTTTTGTGTAAACGGTTGGAAGAAGTAGGCTGTGCTGCGGTCATGCCATTAGGTGCTCCGATCGGTTCCAACAAAGGGATAGTTTCTCATGACTTCTTAGAGATCATAATCGATCAAGCCAATGTTCCAGTAGTTGTGGATGCGGGTATCGGTGCGCCTTCTCATGCGGCGCGTGCGATGGAAATGGGCGCGGATGCTGTACTCGTTAATACCGCGATTGCGGCGTCGAGCGATCCCGTTGCGATGGCGAAGGCATTTAAGTTGGCGGTAGAGTCGGGGCGTATGGCTTATGAAGCCGGACTTGCTGGTAGGGTTTCTCATGCGGTTGCGTCGAGTCCACTGACGTCATTCCTAGATGAGCTGTAGCCCTAGATTGGTTTAACTATTAAGCGAGGAAAACATGAGCTTCGTTGAACAATTTAAGCAGCTTAATTGGGATGACATTTCGATGTCGATCTATGCGAAAACGGCACAAGATGTTGAGCGAGCATTGAATAAGCCCAAGCGTGATTTGGAAGACTTTAAAGCGCTAATTTCACCAGCTGCGGAACCTTACCTGGAGCAAATGGCGCAGTTGTCATACTCGGCAACTCGCAAGCGTTTTGGTAATACCATGTCGCTGTATATTCCATTGTATCTTTCTAACTTATGCGCCAACGCTTGTACGTATTGTGGCTTCTCGATGGAGAACAGAATCAAACGTCGCACGCTTAATAAGGATGAAGTGACTGCGGAAGTCGAAGCCATTAAACGCATGAAGTTTGATAGCGTATTATTGGTAACTGGTGAGCATGAAACCAAAGTTGGGATGAAGTATTTCCGCGAAATGGTCCCAATGATTAAGCAACGCTTTAATTATCTGGCGATGGAGGTTCAGCCCCTAGAGCAAGACGAATACGCTGAATTGAAAACACTAGGTTTGGACGCAGTGATGGTGTATCAAGAGACTTATCATCCCTCCACTTATGCTGAGCACCATCTACGTGGCAATAAGATGGATTTTGAGTACCGCCTGGATACGCCGGATCGCCTTGCGAAAGCAGGTATTGATAAGATCGGTATTGGTGCCTTGATTGGGTTAGAAGAGTGGAGAACGGACTGCTTTTACGTCGCTGCGCATTTAGAGTATCTGGAAAGAACCTATTGGCAAACTCGCTACTCAATTTCTTTTCCACGGCTACGTCCTTGTGAAGGTGGTCTTCAACCAAAGTCGGTAATGAGTGACAAACAATTGGTGCAATTGATTTGCGCATATCGCTTGTTAAACCCTGAGGTTGAGTTATCACTATCAACTCGTGAATCGGCAACATTTAGGGATAATGTTCTCCCTTTGGGTGTGACCAGTATGTCTGCTGCATCGAAAACTCAACCTGGTGGTTATGCGATGGATGATGTTGAACTCGAGCAGTTTGAAATCAGTGATGAACGCAGTGCGGGTTCTGTGGAAGATATGATTCGAGCCAAAGGCTTTGACCCGGTATGGCGAGACTGGCACTCGGCGTATTCTGGATAAGTCGTTACTAAAGTCACTGGTCATCGTCATGTTTCACGTGAAACATAAGCAAAGAAAAGAGGGTTGATGCAAAACATCAACCCTCTATTTTTTCGAGCTTCGAGCTTCGAGCTTCTAGCTGTGTGCTACAGCTAGCGTTGCTTCGCGAAGCCACTCTTTGACATCACCTTCCACAAGCGGGCTGATTTCATCCCACACTTTCTGATGGTAATCATTCAGCCAAGCAAGTTCTGGACGAGTTAGCATATCAACGTTGATATTGCGCTTGTCGATTGGGCAGCGTGTTAGCGACTCAAATGACAGAACAGGGAAGTCACCGTTAGTTGGTGTTTCAACAACAAGCTCTAGGTTCTCGATACGGATACCAAACGCATCTGCTCGGTAATAACCTGGCTCGTTGGATAGCACCATACCTTCTGTTAGAGGCACGTCGATTTGCTTCTTCGAAATGCTCGCAGGACCCTCATGAACACTTAGGAAGTGACCAACACCGTGACCCGTACCGTGATCGTAATCATAGCCTTCCGACCATAGGTGCTGACGAGCTAGCGTATCGATTTGGTAACCACGTGTGCCTTTCGGGAAACGTGCACGAGCAACACCGATGTGACCTTTTAGTGCGAGAGTGAATTGTTTAATCATCTCTTTTGATGGCTGACCGATCGCAATAGTACGCGTGATGTCTGTAGTGCCATCTAGGTACTGACCACCTGAATCCACTAGGTAAAGCGTGTTCAGTTCGAGCTTGCCTGGTTCAGGTTGGTTCTCGTGGTTGTAGTGACACATCGCTGCGTTGCCGCCAGCAGCTGAAATGGTATCGAAGCTAAGATCCATTAGTGTTGGGTCTTCGCTACGGAATACTTCTAACTTGTCAGCCAGTGTCGCTTCGTCATGCAGTTTACCTGAAGCCACTTCTGCATCTAACCAACATAGGAACTTACTCATCGCAACGCCATCGCGGATATGACATGCTTTCATGCCTCCGATTTCAACAGCGTTCTTTGCTGCTTTTGGCATTAGACATGGATCTGCTTTACTCACCACAGATGCACCAGCGTTTTGAAGAACCAACTTAAACCAAGCGTTACTTGTCGCAGGGTCAACCAATACATTCTTGCCAGTTAGGGTTTCTAGTCGCGTTTGTAATGCTTCTGGGTGATGAACTGTCACACTCGCACCAACGTGAGCGTCGAACTCAGCAGGTAGGCGAGCTGGATCTAGGAAGTATTCCACGCTTGAATCTGAATGCAGAATTGCGTGAGAAAGCAGAACCGGTAGACGTGATACATCGAGACCACGAACGTTGAGCAACCAACAGATAGAATCAAGCGCTGTGATCACAGCGCTGTCTGCGCCGGCTATTTTCACTAGCTCTGCGATTTCTTGGCGCTTGCTTTCACTTGATTGGCCAACCGCTTCTGTTGCCATGAGGCGAACATCAGAAACCACAGGAGCAGGGCGATCGTGCCACAGCTTATCAATTGGGTTGCTGTCGAGAATCTTAAGCTCAAGTGCGCCAGCAAGTTTTGCTTGTGCCATGTCTAGCCAAGCAGAATTGTGCATACGAGGATCGATTGCCACAGACGCGCCATTCGTTAGATGGCCTTTAACCCAATCAAGTGCGGGCTCTTCAATCAGGTGACGGTATTCGAATAGATCAGCAGGAACCTGCTTAGTCACTTGTACCGTGTAGCGACCATCAACAAAGATTGCTGCTTTATCTTGAGTAATAACGGCCGCACCTGCCGAACCAGTAAAGCCTGTTAACCAGTGTAAACGTTCGTTATGTGCTGGTACGTATTCACCTAAATACTCGTCTTCATGGGGAACAAGCAGGGCATCAATATTGTTGTTTGCAAGCCACTCGCGAATTGCGGCTAGGCGCTGCTCAGTATTAGTTAGCATCTGTGTTAATCCTTCATTATGGTTATGGCGTCCATTACAACGTTGTGCCACCTGGACGATGTCAATAAGCTACTCTTTTTACCGACGGCCTGCAAACTATCTCAATGCTGTGGTTTTATCTTTAATAATCTGACGTAGCCAAGAAAGTGCCGGATCGTTTTCTCTGTCTCTATGCCAGAACAATGTATAGGCCATGGGAGGGAATTCCATGGGTAGTGGTAACACGGTTAGGTCGAGCTGTTTCGACGCCAGCTTGACGAAGTGGCTTGGTGCAGTGAAGACAAAATCCGTATAGGAACAAAGACTCGCTGCGCTATTAAAATCGGGTACCGTGATGGCTATATCACGTTCTTTACCGTAGTCCGCAAGACGATAATCTAACAACCAGCGTTCGTTGCCATCACAGCGCACTTGGACGTGTCGCTGGGCTAGGTAGTTATCCAAATTCCAGTTTTGGTTGAGAGCAGGATGGTCTTTTCTGACTAAACACATTTGGTTATCGCGATAGATCTCTTGCTCGCAAATATCACTGGGTGGCAGCATGGTTAACTTGGCATCGTTTATATCGATATCCTTACCTGTGATGCCGAGGTCAATTTCGCCTCTTTGTATCTGACGAAACGTCTCTTCAGACCACGCATGGGTTGCAATGGTTACTTGTGGTGCCCGTTTAAATATCTGTGGTAAAAAGTGTGGCAAGATTAATGGATAGACACTTTCTACAGCAGCAATTTGGTAGCGGTAATCACTTGAGCTAGGCGAAAACTCTTCAGGTTGCGTCAGTTGCTCAAGTTGATGAATGAGTACTTCAAGCTTAGGTTTTAGGAACAGAGCCTTAGGCGTCGGTTTCAAGCCATGCGCGTGTCGGATAAACAGCGCGTCATCAAATTGGGTTCGCAGTTTAGCGAGGTTTTTACTGACCGCCGATTGGCTTAAACAAAGGCGATGCGCAGCCCGTGTAACATTGAGCTCTTCAAGCAGGACACGTAAACAAACCAGTAAATTGAGGTCGAGGCGTGCGAGCTTTTCAATATTCATTAGAAATTCCCATATAGAATAACTTTGATGACTATTCGTCATTAGATGGCATATCTAGTTTAGCTTACTATATCGCCAAATTCATCTTGTGCAACGGAGTAGTAAGTGCAAACGGCAAACCAATATGTTCCAAAGAAATCGCAACTGGTGTTACTGACACTGTTGGTTCTATTCAGCCCACTAGCGATTGATATCTATCTGCCTGCTTTGCCTATGATCTCTTCAACGTTTCACGTGGAACACGCGTTAGCACAAGATACGATCACATGGTTTCTATTTGCTATGGGGGTAGGCCAACTGTTTGCTGGGCCTTTAGCAGATAAACTCGGACGTCGAACTGTTGCATTGGGCGGCGTCAGCATCTATGCAGTGAGTGCTTTATTGGCGTGGAGTGCTCAAAATATTGAATGGATGTTGGTGGCTCGACTGCTACAAGGCTTAGGTGCGTGCGCGACATCAGTAGCAGCCTTTGCAACAGTTCGCGATATATTTGGACCACAAAAAAGCGGCAAGATGATCAGCTACCTTAATGGAGCAATCTGTTTTATACCTGCGCTTGCTCCGATTCTTGGTAGTTGGCTAACACAGCAATTTGGCTGGCGTTCAAACTTTAGCTTTATGGCCGGCTTTGCGGTCGTAGTACTGGTGTTCTTATGGGTCGGTTTGAAAGAGACCAATCCTCAATTGAGCAAAGAGCCGGTTTTCAAACTTAACCGTTACTTAGATGTCGTGAGAACGCCTTCGTTTTTGTTCCATGCATCGCTATGTATGTTGGCCATGGCGGTCATTCTTGGCTATGTGACGTCAGCGCCCGTGGTGTTAATGGAAAACTTAGGCCTTAGTATGAATGAGTTCACCTTCTGGTTTGGCATTAACGCGGCTATTAACATCGTCGCGTGTATGAGTGCTCCAAAATTTATGGATAGATTTGGTACTCACTGGGCATTGACCGTTGGAATTGTGACGTTAGCACTAGCAGGTATGGTGATGTTATCGCTAACGACTCAAGCGACGCCGCTTGCCTTTATGCTACCAATCTTTATGTCGTCGATTGGCTTTGCATGGATTTTGGGCGCTGCAGCGGGCAAAGCATTGGCACCATTTGGTGATAAAGCGGGCACAGCAGCGGCGCTATTAGGCCTATTTCAAATGAGCGGATCTGGACTAGTGGTTGGTACTGTTCAGCGCTTAGGTATGGAGCCTCACGTGATGATCGCAACCTTGATGTTGATTGTGACTCCAGCACTAATGATCTTATGGTCGAAGTCAGGCAAGACATGGCATCACGCAACGGCTTAAGAAAGCGGAAATGCGCTTTGCTAATTAAATGAAACGCTGTATATTTGAGCTTCTTATATCGAAATCTGTGGATAAATCACAACGATGTCAATGACAGCATACGAGATGGCTCGTGTTATGGAGCAACTAGATGACGCTCCAGAAAAACTCATGTTTGGTAAGGTTCTTAATGAGCTAGGCAACCAAAGCGCTGAGCGTATTCAAAGCGCCGCTAAGCAAGTTCCTCTACCAGTTTTACGTGATATGGTTTATCAGTTTCAACAGGTAATTGAGTCGCGCAAAGGCGAACAAGTTGAATCATTAGCTAAAGAGATCGCTCAACAAGGTATTTCTGTTGAAGATTTAAAGCAGTACTTGGCCTCTAAATAGATTTCAAATCTGATAAAAAAACTCGCTACGGCGAGTTTTTTTATGGGTTAACGTTACGATTAATTGGATTTTGCAATGAGATGAGTGTCTCTGTTGATTGGACTTCATCAATGGCTTGTAGCTTATCGATTAGCACGTATTGCAGCTCTTCAATCGAGCGACACATTAACTTGACGAAAATGTTATAAGCGCCAGTGGTGTAATACGCTTCAACCACTTCCTCCAAAGCATTTAACTTTTCTAGCGCAGAGTGGTAATCACGAGCCGCATTAAGGTTGATACCAATAAAGCAACAAACGTCATATCCAAGCTTCTTCGTGTCGACAATAACTTCCGTCCCTTGGATGATATCCGCAGACTTCATTTTCTCGATCCGGACGTGAATTGTCGCAGGGCTGACTTCGAATTGCTTGGCCATTTCGGCATACGGAGTACGAGCGTCCTCCATTAAGGTCTTAAGAATCGCCTTATCAAGATCATCAAGCTTTACGTTTTGCGCGTGCATAGAACTCCTTACTGCTCACGTTAACACTATGGAATAAGTACAAATAATCACCGTTAGTGATACAATTATACCCATACTACTCAAATATCGAGACCTAAATTTAGTGCGCTTTTGCCTTCTTTTTCTGTCTGTTATAACCAGCATGTTTGCTGTTGCTGATAATCGAGATGTACTGGTTGTACACTCTTACTACCAAGGTTTTTTTTGGACAGACTCCTTTCAAAAAGGTCTCGATGCGGAATTAAAAGCAACGGGTATTTCTACACGTGTGCTGTACCTTGATACCAAACGCTTGCAGAGCGATGAATACCTTCAACAGTTGTACCATCTCTATAAAACCAAGTTTGAGCAAGAGAAGTTTCGTGCAATTGTGGTCAGTGACAACAATGCGCTAGCGCTGATGAATGAACTTTCTGAAGAGCTTAAGCAGACACCAGTTATTTTTGGTGGAATCAATAACTACACACCTGAAATGCACCAAAATATTACCGCGACAGGGGTGATTGAAGATATTGATCTGTATAGCAACATCTCTCTTATTGAGCGCCTACAAGGCGAGGTGGATTCCATCTATATCATCAGTGACCACTCCGTTACGGGAGAGGCGATTCGCGAACAGATCGACGCTTTTCTCACCAACAACCCTAAATACCGCGACATGATTATTTCTGTGGTTCCGGACAGCTACCATCAATTGCTTGATCTAGCGGCAGGGCTCGATAATAAGAGCAGCGTTTTATTTTGGGTTTATTACCGCGATAAAGATGGCACGGTGAGAACGGATGCCGAGCAATGGAAAATACTTAATCAAACATCAAACGCTCCCATTTATATGGTCCACGATCTCGGCTTAGGCTACGGCGCTGTTGGTGGGGTTATTCAGAGCGGTACGATGAATGGCAAACAAACTGCGCGAATGTTAATCGATGTTATTGAGAACCCCGACAATCCACTGCCGAAGGTTGAGGTTGGCACACCTGAAATTAAGCTCGACTACCAAGCGGTCCTTAAATGGGGTTTAGGTATTGAAGGGGAAGCAACCTCGGTCATTTTTAATAAGCCGCTCAGCTTTTCACAGCGTTATCAACATGAGCTAAAGATTGCGGGTAGTGTAGTGACAGTACTGTCGGTCATTATCCTCGTCTTAGTCTATTACCTAACCCGAATTAAACGCAGTGAGCAACTAGCCAAAGAAAGCCAAACCTTGATTGAAATGGTATTCGATCAGAGCTACCACTTTATTGGCGTATTGGATGAGCATGGCACTGTGGTATCGAGCAATCGTAAGCTGCAAGAGTTGCTCTATGATCAAAACTTCGCGGTTGAACGGCCAATCTGGCAGCATCACCATTGGGAAGCTTCAACAGCACAGAAGATTAAGCAGTTCTTTAGCGAAGGGACGACCGATACCAATGCGCAGTTTGAAGCAGAAATTTGGCATGCTGAACTTGGCTCCATGGTGTTAGAGCTGTCGTTTAAACCGATTCCATCACTCAATAGCGGTAAACAATTCCTACTCGAAGCTCGTGATATTACCTCGCGCAAAATCACTGAAGAGAGACTATTTCAACGTGAAGCGAATCTAAGCCATTACTATGAGCAGCAACCGATCATGATGCTGACCCTTGATGACCAGAATCGAATTCAGCAGGTTAATCAATTTGCGGAGCAATTGTTGGGTTATACATCGGACCAACTGCTTGGTCATCGATTGCGAGAGTTCTATCTTCATGAGGATGCAATTATCCCGAGACAGGTACTGTTGCAACCCAAGCAGGCGTTGAAAGGTGTATGGCGCAGAGAGGTTGAATATCGCCATAATGACGGGCATACCGTATGGATTCGAGAAAACATTCGCCCGCTGGTAGAAAGTGGCCACCTGCTCATCGTTGGTGAAGATGTGACGGCAACGAGGCAACTGTCGGATCAGCTGCAATACCAGGCTGAGCATGACTTATTGACCGGTACCTACAGTCGTAACTATTTTGAAACAGAGCTGAACAAAGCGTTAGCTGAAGTTGAGAGCTATACGCGAACACATGCGATGTTATACATCGACCTTGATCAGCTCAAAGTGCTCAATGACACCGCTGGCCATGAAGCTGGCGATGCGGCGATTCAGTTCTGTGCCAGTATGCTCGAAGAGGTATTGCCGTATAACACCATTTTAGCGCGTTTGGGTGGAGATGAATTCGCGATACTACTGAAAGACTGTACCGAAGTAGACGCGAAGAAACTGGCCTCGACCATTATTAATACCCTCAGTGAGCATCCATTTATTTGGGAAGATATTCGTCTTAGCCTCAACTGCTCGATTGGTATTCGATTGATTGACCACACGGCACTCTCACCGCAAATGGTCCATGCTCAGGCTGATACCGCGTGTCACGTGGCGAAAGAAGAAGGGCGCAATCGCTACAGTCTTTACTGTTTGGATGATAAAGAGCTTCGCCGCCGTGAACAGGAGATGGAAAGCGTCAATCTTGTTCATGATGCGTTAGCTAATCAACGTATTGAGCTGTTTGCTCAGCAAATTTTGAGTTTGACCGATTCAGAGACTGGAATGCATTTTGAAATTCTGATTCGAATTAAGAATGCTCAAGGAGAGTACATCTCTCCGGGGATTTTTATGCCGGCATCAGAGCGCTATAACATCGCCCATTTGCTAGATAAACAGGTCGTTACCCAGACCTTAGATTGGTTAGCCGAAAATGACCAAGCCTTAGAGCAGCTTAGCTTGTGTTCGATTAACTTATCGGGTCACTCTATGGGCAACAAAGAGTTTATTGCGTTCTTGTTGGACAAGCTTGAGAGCAGCTCTGTGCCGTGTGAGAAAATCTGCTTAGAAATCACCGAAACGGCCGCGATGAGCAATATGAATCAAGCGATAGAGTTCTTTACTCAACTTAAAGAGCTCGGCTGTCGTATCGCATTGGATGACTTTGGTTCGGGCCTTTCTTCGTTTGGTTACCTTAAAAAGTTACCGGTCGATATCGTAAAAATTGATGGCTTGTTCGTGCGTGATATCGATGTCAATGAAATGGACCATTTGATGGTACGCTCAATCAACGATTTAGCGCGTCAAATGGGCAAGAAAACCGTGGCAGAATTCGTTGAGAATACCCGCATTATTGAGCAGTTAATGGAGCTTCAGGTCGATTACGCGCAAGGTTATATCATCGGCAAACCTAAACCACTGGCAGAGCTAGTTGAAGAGCTGATGGATAAGTAGAAACTTTAGTACCGTAATCGAAAATCCAGTACACTGCGTACCCTATATCGTTACTAGGCTTTGGAGCACTCCGTGCAACTACAACTTCATTGTGAAGACTTAACCCAATTCGACCGTTTTCAACAGCTGACAAAGCGCTGGGGGTTAACCCATAGCGAAGATAGCCCGTTTGCGTTGGTATTGACCGATCAGCAATTGGAGTTACGTAAGCTGGATGAGCCAAAGCTAGGCGCTATTTTTGTCGATCTTGTTAGTGGTGCAGTGGCACACCGTCGTAAGTTTGGGGGCGGTAAAGGTCAAGCGATCGCCAAAGCGGCAGGACTAAATAAAGGCACTACACCGACAGTTCTTGATGGAACGGCTGGGCTAGGGCGCGATGCGTTTGTATTGGCTTCTTTAGGTTGTAAAGTGCAAATGGTAGAGCGACACCCAGTGGTCGCCGCTTTGTTGGATGATGGCTTAGAGCGCGCGAAACAAGATACTGAAATTGGTCAGTGGGTCAGCGAGCGCATGTCTTTGATTCACGCATCCAGCCTCAATGCATTGAGTGACCTTGCTAATGACGCTGACTTCGTTAAGCCAGATGTGGTCTATCTGGATCCGATGTATCCGCACCCAGAAAGCAAAAAGAAGAGCGCATTAGTCAAAAAAGAGATGCGTGTGTTTCAGTCATTAGTTGGTGCTGATTTGGATGCTGATGGGTTATTAGAGCCAGCATTAGCCCTTGCCACTAAACGTGTTGTAGTTAAGCGCCCAGACTATGCAAATTGGTTAAATGAGCGTAAACCATCGATGGCGATAGAGACCAAAAAGAATCGATTTGATGTTTATGTCAACGCATCAATGACTTAGCGCACACCGTATCTGTTAGCCACTTTAAAAGCTTGCCTATTAGTTAATTAGCGGGTATATCTTACTAAGAACTATTCGTATTATTAGCTGGAGTAGTAGAGTGGCTAAACGACTTTGTAAGATGAATCGCAAGCAAATTGCGGAAAACTTAGGTGATATCCATCGCTTGGTTGTTGAGCCTAAGTATGTCTGCCGTTCATGTGCTCGTTCATCCGCCGAAAGCGCATCACTTTGTAAGCCCGCAGCGATTCCCCCTCAGCATTGCCAAAATAAGCCACTCCAAGAGCAGCAAAGTTGCGCTTTGTTGGCGGAAGCGCTTCCTTCTCGTTCAGAGGAAAAAGCTCAAGCAGTGCGCCGTGTGGTGGAAAAGGTGAAACAGAAAGCTCAGCTACAAAAAGTCATTCCTACCGATAAACCAGCCGAAGATATTACGCTTAATGTGGTGGACTTAGCTGATGAGAAGGCAGTCAAAAAAGCCAGGAAAGCATTGAAGAAGCAATTTAAGCAGCAAAAGAAATTGCTCAAATTGGCTAAAAAGCAAAGCAAGTTACTAAAACGACAAAAGAAACTTGAAGCCGGTATTGAGCACTCAAAAGAGCTGGCGGCTCTAATACCTGAGATAAGGTCAGCGCAAAATCAATCAAGTATTCACTAGATATAAAAAAGCTCTCCACTTGGAGAGCTTTTTTCGTTTACGCCGATTGATAACTTTGCTCAACTTTGCGCTTTACCCAAGTCTCATTGACCCACAGAGAAAGCAAAATAATCGCCCCCCCAATCGTTAGTGGTACAAGGTCGACATCACGGTTCCAAATTAGGATGTTAACGATAAGCCCGGCAGGGACAAGCACGTTGTTCATTACCGCTAGGGCGCCAGCATTGACCATGGTCGCGCCTTTATTCCACGCGAAGTAACCGACGCCAGAAGCGATTAAGCCAAGATAAATTAATACTCCCCACTGAGTGCTGGTGGTCGGCATTTTGTCTAGGTTACCCATCAGAGCGAACGCAACGGTTGCGACACACAATGCACCTAAATAGAAGTAACCAAAGATCGCGTGTTGTGGCAGATCGACTTCGTATTGCTCCATCAGGTATTTATAGCCAACTTGTCCAATCGCGAAACAGACATTCGCTCCTTGGACGACTAAGAAGCCAACCACAAAGTTTTCGTTGATATCGGCAAACTTGATCACCGCAGCGCCAGCAACGGCAATCGCGGCAGTGACTAAATACCAAGGTGAAAAACGGCGTTTGAGAAAATCGTAAATTAAAGTGACATAGATAGGGGTGAAGACGGTAAAGAGTAGAACTTCAGGCACGGATAGCAGCAAGAATGACTGATAGTAGAAGCAGTACATCAAACCGAGTTGAAAACCGCCCACGGTCATCAACTTGACGATAAGCCCCTTATCAACGCCTTTGAATCTCAAAAATGGCAGGAACACCAAGCTCGCAAGTGCCACTCGGATAAAGACTGAAAACCAAGAATCAACCTGACCAGCGAGGTAAACACCAATCAGGCTGAAAGAAAATGCCCACAGTAGCGTGACGGCAGATAGATAACCCATGACTAAGACTCATTATCAAAAACTATGGGCGCAGTTTATACCAATATGGATTTTGAATCAGTCTTTAAGAGGTACTACCAACATATCGACCGGAGAGCAGTTAATCAGCTGTCGAGTTGACGAGAGCAGTTTGCTCCAAAAATCTTGATGATGCCCACAAACCACTAAGTCGATATTGAACTCTTTAATCGTGTCGCACAGCTCGTTGTTTAAGTCGCCGCTGCCGACTAGGGTATGTTTGATTGGGTAATTGGCATGTTCTGCAAGGTCTTGTAGTTGCTTCTGAGATGCCTCTATCGCTTGATGCTGGGTCTCTGCCAGATTGATATCAATCAGCCCAGTGTAGAGCTCTGCGTAGTTCACATCGATATGGACAAACGAAATATTGGCATCAAGAGGTTTGGCCAAGGATACCGCTTTGTTGACCAACAATTTACTGTCTTCAGAGAGGTCGATGGCAACCAAAATATGCTGATAACTCATAATGCTATCTCCTTGTAAGTATCTGTTTAAAGATTAGCACCTTGGTTGGAGAAATTTTGCAAGAGTGATCTCAGATCCACATTTGTTAGACAAAGTGTTATGGTTGCGAACATGATATAGTCAATTTAACTTCAGAGACTTAGTAGGAGTAGCAAATGCTTTCTCAAGCAATGGTTGAACAATTGAATGAGCAAATTAATCTCGAATTTTTCTCATCCAATCTATACTTACAAATGAGTGCTTGGTGTGAAGACAAAGGATTCGAAGGCGCAGCTGAATTTTTACGTGCCCACGCCGTAGAAGAAATGGAGCACATGCAGCGTTTATTCACTTACGTGAGTGAAACTGGTGCAATGCCAATTTTAGGTGCGATTGAAGCACCAAAGCACGAGTTCAATAGCCTTGGCGACGTATTTCGCGAGACATTTGAACATGAGCAAATGATTACTGAGAAAATCAATAAACTTGCACATGTCGCGTTTACATCTCAAGACTATTCAACATTCAACTTCTTACAGTGGTACGTTGCTGAGCAGCACGAGGAAGAGAAGTTATTTAAAGGGATCTTAGATAAGCTGGATCTTGTTGGTGAAGATGGCAAAGCGCTGTTCTTTATCGATAAAGACTTAGCTGCTTTGGCAAAAGAAGGTTCATCTTCAATTATGGATGCCCCTGCTGAATAATTTTCAGCGCAAGACACTCTAATTTAGATCGTCTTTTTCTCTGGGCAAACATGAAGATGTAGGGAGGAAAAGATGATCAATGCTGACACCATTCTATTCGCGCTAATGATGGTAACTGTGGTTAACATGGCTCGTTACCTGACTGCACTGCGTTCTCTAATCTACATCATGCGAGAAGCTCACCCGCTGTTATACCAACAGGTGGATGGCAATGGCTTCTTTACTACGCATGGTAATGTGACTAAACAAGTCCGTCTCTTCCACTACATTAAGAGCAAAGAGTACCATCATCACCATGATGAGGTATTTACTGGTAAATGCGATCGGGTACGAGAGCTGTTTATTTTATCTACCTCTCTACTGGCTGTGACTTTACTGGCAGCGATGATTCTTTAATCAGGTGAATTGGCAATCTAGCTAAATATCGCTAGAATATCCGTTCAAATTGCAAAGGATGTGCGTAATGCACATCCTTTTTTATTGGTTTTTATGAGTAGTTGTTCATGACAGAAAAGTTTGATGTTGTCATCATCGGTGCGGGTGCAGCAGGTTTAATGTGTGCGGCAGAGGCGGGTAAGCGCGGTCGTAAAACATTAGTACTCGATCATGCCAAAAAGCCAGGGCGCAAAATTCTGATCGCTGGTGGTGGGCGCTGCAACTTCACCAACTATGATGTCTCTGCCAACAACTACTTGTGCCAAAACCCACATTTTGTGAAATCTGCATTGTCGCAATACACCAACTGGGACTTCATCTCTATGGTGAGTAAGCATGGTATCGAGTTTGAAGAGCGTGACCACGGGCAGCTATTTTGTGTCGGTGACTATGACTCAAAAGATATCGTTAAAATGATGCTGGCTGAGTGTGATTACCCAAGTGTGAGTCAGCGCTACCAGCAAGATATCCACCAAATTGAAAAGACAGAGACTGGCTTTACTCTGCGTACCAATACGAGCGTGATTGAATGTGACTCATTGGTTGTGGCGACAGGTGGCTTATCAATGCCGAAGCTAGGTGCAACGCCATTTGGTTATAAGATTGCCGAACAATTTGGCTTAGAAGTGGTATCGACTACCGCTGGTCTGGTGCCATTTACGCTACATAAAGAAGACAAAGAAGCCTTTGCGGAGTTGTCTGGTATCGCGATTCCTGCCGAGATTACGGCGCAAGATGGGACGGTATTTAAAGAAGCTCTGCTGTTTACTCACCGCGGTCTGTCTGGTCCTTCTGTACTGCAGATCTCTTCATTCTGGAAAGCGGGCGAAAAGGTCACGATTAACTTAGTCCCAGAAGCGGATATTGATGAGCTGCTGCAACGCTCACTAGAGAAGCATCCAAATCAGAGCCTTAAAAACACCTTGGCGAAGGTATTACCAAAGCGTTTGGTCGAAGTACTGATTGATCGAAAGGTACTGCAAGATAAGCCGCTCAAGCAGTTCAATGCCAAGCAACTGAGTGAGGTAACACAGACTCTAGAAAACTGGCAGATTGCGCCAAATGGTACCGAAGGCTACCGCACTGCAGAGGTAACATTAGGCGGTGTTGATACTAACCACCTGTCATCAAAAACGATGGAATGTAAGCAAATCAAAGGGTTGTATTTTATCGGTGAAGTGATGGATGTGACCGGCTGGCTTGGTGGTTATAACTTCCAGTGGTGTTGGAGTTCGGGTTTTGTTGCCGGACAGTGGGTATAACCTTGGGGTTGATAGAAAAAATCGGAAGAGCCTAGACTCTTCCGTTTCCATTCAAGGGAAAAAATAAAAGGGGTTATAATTTATCAGCAGCAACTGTTTTGATACTTGTCCAGTTGGTGTTTGCATCTTGAATGAAACCTTGAGTGTCTTCTAACCAGCGTTGCTGCACAGTTTTGTCTAGATTGAGATAAAGCTTGCCGTCTTCAATTTTCCACGCTTGTGGGTCTGTTTCAAACTTCTTACCCATTGCCACCCCAAATGCACAATAGCCACCATACTGAGGGGCGAAGGTTTGGGGATTTGCTTTGAATTGATCGCGGTTTTTACTGCTCGCGAAGTGATAAATGGCATTTTTATAGGTGGCGGAAAACTGTGGGTCGCCCTGAACGGCACCTGCATCAGTAAAGTACGCGACCGGATCATAGCCTTTGATTGCTAGATCATTGTTATCCACACTCATATCTATATCGGCTGCCATCAGTGAGAAACTGGTTCCGAGCAGCGCTGCCATATGAGTCAGTTTTTTACCAGTTGATTTTATGCGTGCCATAACAAGCTCCTTGCTTATGTTTGGTTATCTTGTATGAAATAAATTAGCCGACTCTTCCGGTCTATAGAGGGACTAAAAGCCTAAAAAGTACGCGAATCGTTCGGAGGTAACATGGATCTGCTGTCACAATTAATGGGGCATTTCTCTATCCGCACTGGTGTTTTCTATTCTGGCCAATTATGTGGTGTCTCTTCATTCAAGGAGTGCCCACATAACCAAGGCCACCTTCATGTGCTTAAAGCTGGTCATTTGAAGTTGGCAAGCTCACTGGGGATAGCACATCAGTTAACTCAACCTTGCATCATTTACTTACCTAATAGTACGCCGCATGTGATAGAAGGGGTTGGTGAAGGGGCAGAACTCGTCTGTGCCAATGTCGAGTACCGTGCTGGGCACGTGAACCCTTTGTTGTCAGCGTTACCGGACGTTGTCATTATCCCGTTTGAAGTGGCACCGAGTTTAACACCAGTCATTGAGATGTTGTTTCGAGAATCGCATAGCGAGTCTGCAGGTCAGCAATTTATGATGGACAAGTTGAGTGATACATTAATGGCACTGATCTTCCGTTACTTAATTGACGAGCAACAAATAGAACAGGGGCTAATCGCGGCCTTAGCGCACCCCCGCTTAGCGGCAGTTGTATCCGCAATTCACCAGCTACCGACCCGTCATTACAATATTGCTGAAATGGCTTCGTTGGCAGCTATGTCTCGAACCCAGTTTATCGAGACCTTTAAGCAGATCGTAGGCGAAACTCCCGGAGATTATGTGCAGAAATGGCGAGTATCAGTTGCTCAGTCATTATTGCTAAAAAACAAACCCCTTAACTGGGTCGCTGATGAAGTGGGGTATGCGAGCTATTCTGGATTTTCTCGAGCTTTTCAACATGTTTTGGGTGTCTCTCCACGTCAATGGCTACAAGGTTTGAAGCAATAAACCTTTACCATTTATGCATGGCTTATCGACCTATTTGTCAATTTCTGTCCTATATTAAATGGGGAGAAGAGAGCAAGGAGTAAACTCTATGAGTCAACAAGCACTGATCTCGCGTATTAACGAGCTGCCGCGTATAGAAAGTGTATTGCAAGAGCTACTGGAAATGGTCAATCGAGAGTCGATCGATTTCGGTGACTTGGCCCATAAGATGGCGATGGATCAGGTGTTGTTGGCGAGAGTGCTCAGGATGGCCAACTCGGCTCAGTTTGGTGGCATTAAAGGTGTGTCTAATATCAATGATGCCATTGTTCGGATTGGTATTGGTGCGATCCGCAATTTGATCTCTTCTTCGATTCTCGCATCGACATTTCCCAAAATAGAAACCCTCAATATTAAAGATTACTGGGCGGGGACATTTGAAGTCGCCACCATTGCCAGTACCATCGCCAAAGACATTAAGCTCGACCCTAATGAAGCCTTTAGTACCGGTATCTTACACAATATCGGCGAGCTGATGATTCATACCCTTGAGCCAGAAAAAGCGGTCATTATTAGCCATAGAGTGGAGAATGGAGAAAACCCAGCCCAGGTGCAGCGAGAGCTGCTAGGTGTAGATGCGCAGCAGTTAGGTGCGGCTTTGGCAGAAAGCTGGATGTTCCCCAATCAATTGGTCGACGCGATTGCTAACGTTAATCACCCGGCCAAAGCGGTAGAGTCGAAACGCTTAGCTTGTCTAATGTATCTAGCACGTGATGCACATCAGCGTTGGGATAATATGTTTGATGAGGCGGAAAAGCAGCGTTATCTGGCCAACAGTAAGGCGGCGCAGGCACTGCATGCCTCGCCAGAGTTAGCGGTCAAAATTGATGGAGTAAGAGGACAGGGGAGTGAATTGGCCTACCAGCTATTTGATGGCTGATAGACCAAGTTATCAAGTTGTTAAGCAGCCTGTTTTGACTGATCTTTTTTGCCGATTTTGATCTGCTGGATCACTAAGCCAGTGATAATCAGCACCAAACCGACCAGTGTCGCTGGATGAATCTGTTCACCGATGATGGTCGCCAGTAGCATCAATGAAATAAATGGTGAGGCAAAAATCAGGTTACTGATTCGAGCGGTGTTTTGCGTTGCTTTTAAAGCGCTAAGCCACAGGACAAACGTCACACCCATCTCAAATAAACCGACATAGGTCACCGCTAACCAGCCTTGAGTGCTTATCTGAGCAAAACTTTCCCCTTCATAGAGGGTTAAACCAATCGCAAATGGAATTGCGACGAGAAAGCCGAGCAATACGCCAACGACTGGGTCCGCTTTATTCTTGGCATTTAAAATCCAGTAGCCCGCCCAAAGCAGTGTCGATAATAACGCAAGGCCAACCCCCAGTGGGCTATCGAAGTTGAGTCCTAGCACATCGCCTTTGGTCGCAATCACAATCACGCCTAGGTAGCTAAACGTACACGCTATCCAATCTTTCGTTCGGATCTTTTGCCCGAGGAATACCGCTGCCATTAAGGTTAAGGTGATCGCCCAACTGTAGTTAATCGCTTGTGCCTGAGAGGCGGGTAACAAATCGTAGGCTTTAAACAAAATGATGTAGTAAGCGAGTGGGTTGATAAGGCCTAGTAATAGGTAGTACCAAGGATTAGAAAGAAAAGTACTCGATAGCAGCTTTAACTTTCCCGACACCGCACAGATGATGATCAGCGCAATAGCAGAAACAATACTCGCGACAGTGAGCATTTGAATGGGAGAGAACTCAGCCAGTGTGAGTTTGAAAGCAGTGGCTACCGTCGACCAGAGTAGTACAGCGGATAAACCTAATCCTAAAGCGCGACGCTCGTTCATGATATTCCTTTAATAAAACCAACGACTTATAGTTCAGTGGTCACAAGAGTAGTACAGAGTACGGAGCGCCTAGTCTAGCTGTTCGATATCTAACCGACAAACTGGACATTTATCCAGTGGTAAAATACCATTATCAATACCAAATAAAGAAGAGTTAAATCGTTATTATGCAATGGATTCTTGAGCATCAAAGTGTGTTGGTCAGCGGTGTAGCGGGCGCAATTACCAGTGGTGTCGCTGTTGGCTGGTGGGTCAAACAGAAAATGCGTTTCGACAATCAGCTTTTAGAGCAACAGTTAGAATCAAATCAGCAGTTGGCCACTAGCCAAATCGCCCAGTTACACAAAGAATTAGCTGAGGCGCAATGCGAGCTAGATGAACTTGATAGCGAGCGAGATAAAGCGGCCTATGAGCTCAAGCAGTCTCACGGCAAGCTGATGGCCGTGCTAGAGAAACTGCGTTACTTTGATGCAGTTAAACAAGAGCGCCAGCAGTATGCCGACGATCTCAACCAAGTGCGCGAGCATAAATCACAGCTTGAAGCCCAACTGCGTGAGCAAGAAGCGCGTCACGAGCAACAAAACAAAGCCAATCAAGAAAAGCTGCAACTGCTAGAACAAGCTGAAGAGCGTCTCAAGCAGCAATTTGAGCACCTAGCTAATCAACTGTTTGAGGCGAAAACCGCCAAAGTTGACCAGCAAAACCGCCAAAGCCTAGATGGTTTGCTCTCGCCATTGCGTGAACAGTTAGAAGGCTTCAAGAAGCAGGTCAATGACAGCTTTAACCAAGAAGCCAAAGAGCGTCATACGCTCGTCCATGAGTTGAAAAACCTGCAGCGTTTGAATGAGCAGATGACCAAAGAAGCACTTAACCTAACGCAAGCGCTCAAAGGGGATAACAAGCAGCAGGGTAACTGGGGTGAAGTGGTTCTGGCGCGAGTGCTCGCTGAATCCGGTCTGCGTGAAGGTCATGAGTATCAAACCCAAGTCAGCTTGCAAAACGAAGCGGGTAAGCGTTACCAGCCCGATGTGATTGTTCACTTACCGCAAGATAAACAGGTGGTGGTCGACTCGAAGATGGCCTTGGTCGCTTATGAACGCTACTTTAACGCCGAAACCGACGCAGAAAGGGAACGTGCCCTAAGTGACCACTTACTTGCATTGCGTGCTCATATTAAAGGCTTATCCAATAAGGATTACCATCAGCTGAAAGGTATCCAAAGCCTCGACTATGTACTGATGTTTATTCCGGTTGAACCTGCCTTTCAAGTGGCGATTCAAGCCGATCCAAGCTTGGTCAAAGATGCGATGGAGCAAAACATTATCTTGGTCAGCCCGACGACCTTGCTGGTGGCACTGCGCACTATCGACAACTTATGGCGCAATGAACGTCAAAACCAGAATGCACAAATCATCGCCGAGCGAGCGAGCAAGCTTTACGACAAGCTGCGCCTGTTTGTAGATGATATGGAAAGCTTGGGCGGCGCATTAGATAAAGCCAACCAGAATTATCAAGGCGCGATGAACAAGTTGGCTAGTGGCCGAGGCAATGTGATTCGCCAAGCTGAAAGCTTTAAACAGCTCGGGGTTGAGGTGAAAAAGCCAATCTCAAGTGATTTGGTCCAACTTGCTCAACACGATGGCCTCACAGAAAAGAGTGTATTGGATAAAAATGATTCTTTCGCTGAAAGACATCCGGATGAGGATAAAGTAAACTAATCGCCCGCAGCGCTTAGGTCGTATTAATTAGTAGCGCTGCTCGAAGAGGAATCATCATGACGGATACAAGCGTGCAATCGAATACAGCTTTAGAATCAAATGAAACCACGCATTTTGGTTTCACAACCGTAGCAAAAGACGAGAAAGTGACGAAAGTTGCTGAAGTTTTCCACTCTGTGGCGGCTAAGTACGACATTATGAATGACTTAATGTCGGGTGGTATTCACCGTCTGTGGAAGCGTTTCACTATCGATTGTAGTGGTGTTCGTCCTGGTCAGCGTATTCTAGACCTTGGTGGTGGTACCGGTGACCTTACTGCTAAGTTTTCACGCATCGTAGGTGAAAAAGGCCATGTGGTTCTAGCTGATATCAATAACTCGATGCTCAATGTTGGTCGTGACAAACTGCGCGACAACGGCATTGTTGGCAACGTTCACTATGTACAAGCCAACGCTGAAGAGCTGCCATTTCCAGATGACTACTTTGATGCCATCACGATCAGCTTCTGTCTACGTAACGTAACAGATAAAGATAAAGCGCTGCGTTCTATGTACCGTGTACTTAAGCCAGGTGGTCGTCTACTCGTGCTTGAGTTTTCTAAGCCAATCCTAGAGCCGCTATCAAAAATTTACGATACCTACTCATTCCACCTGTTACCTAAGATGGGTGAGCTGGTGGCGAATGATGCAGAAAGCTACCGTTACCTTGCTGAGTCTATCCGTATGCACCCGAATCAAGAAACCTTGAAAGGCATGATGGATGAAGCGGGCTTTGATAACACCAGTTACTACAACTTAACCGGTGGTATTGTGGCGCTGCACCGTGGTTATAAGTTCTAAGGTTGCTGACGATGCCATTTGAACCTCTTGTTACTGCGGTCATTGAGACCACGCTCAATACATTGGTTAAAGACGATCCTGAACTGGGTCGTCGACTTGCTCGCCTTAAAGGGCAAGTGATTCAAGTTAACCTCAAAGAACTCAATAAGACCCTAACGTTCATCTTTAGTCAGCAGATTGATGTGCTGGCTAACTACGAAGGGCAACCAGATTGTTATCTATCACTCAACTTATCGGTATTGCCTGAGCTACGTGACCAATCCAATATCACTAAGCTCATCAAGCAAGATAAGTTGGTGTTAGAAGGTGATATCCAACTAGCGCAGAAGTTTTCGCAGTTGATGACTGATTGCAAACCTGATCTTGAAGAGTGGCTATCTAAGCTGACTGGTGATGTAGTTGCACATACGGTTGTGCAAGGTGTTACTGGCGTTGGCAATATGCTTAAAGCGCAGGCGAGTAAGCATCAAAACCACCTCGCGCAAGTGTTAACAGAAGAGTGGAAGATTGCTCCAGCACCGCTAGAAGTGGCGCATTTCTGTGATCAGGTTGATGACGTAAAAAGTCAGGCAGCGCGCGTGGAAGCGAAGCTCAATAAATTGTTGGAGCTTGCATGACCCTAACCGAGCTGCGCCGCTTATATCATATCGTTCGAGTCCAGCTTGAGTATGGGCTTGATGAACTTCTTCCAGAACATCAACTAACTAAAGCGCCATTATTGGTACGAAAGAGTCTTTTTTGGATTAAGAACAAACATCCAGAAAAGCCGCTTGGTGACCGACTGCGTCTAGCACTACAAGAACTTGGCCCAGTGTGGATTAAGTTCGGTCAAATGATGTCGACCCGCCGTGATCTCTTTCCACCTCATATCGCAGACCCATTAGCCTTACTGCAAGACCAAGTGTCACCGTTTGATGGCCAGTTGGCGAAACAGCAAATGGAGCAAGCACTAGGTGGCCCACTGGAAACTTGGTTTGATGACTTTGAAATTGAACCGCTAGCGTCGGCGTCGATTGCTCAGGTGCATACCGCAACGTACAAACCGACTAACCAAGAAGTGGTATTAAAGGTCATCAGGCCAGATATTCGCCCGGTCATTGATGCAGATCTAAAACTTATGTACCGAATGGCACGTATAGTCGCCAAAGCGCTTCCTGAAGCACGTCGATTGAAACCAGTCGAAGTGGTACGTGAGTACGAAAAAACCTTATTGGATGAGCTAGACCTACGTCGTGAAGCGGCCAATGCAATTCAATTACGTCGCAACTTCGAAGGTAGCGAAGAATTGTATGTGCCAGAGGTCATTACTGACGTTAGTAATGAAACTGTCATGGTTTCTGAGCGAATATACGGCATTCAAGTTTCTGATATTGAAGGCTTGAATGCCAACGGCACCAACATGAAGCTCTTAGCTGAGCGTGGTGTGAGTGTGTTCTTTACTCAGGTATTTCGCGATAGCTTCTTCCATGCCGACATGCACCCTGGCAACGTATTTGTTGAACCAGAACACCCAGAAAATCCACGTTGGATTGGTCTGGATTGCGGTATTGTTGGTACGTTAAACAGTGAAGATAAGCGTTATTTAGCGGAAAACTTCTTAGCGTTTTTTAATCGCGATTACCGACGCGTTGCTGAACTGCATGTTGACTCTGGTTGGGTTCCACGTGAAACCAACATTGATGAGTTTGAATTTGCGATTCGCATTGTGTGCGAGCCGATTTTTGCCAAGCCGTTGTGTGAAATTTCGTTTGGTCATGTGCTTTTAAACTTGTTTAACACTGCGCGTCGCTTCAATATGGAAGTGCAACCGCAATTAGTGTTGCTGCAAAAGACACTACTTTATGTGGAAGGTCTAGGGCGTCAGCTATACCCACAGCTTGATTTGTGGGAGACCGCTAAGCCATTCCTAGAAGAGTGGATGATGAACCAAGTTGGCCCGCAAGCGGTGATCAACGCGGTGAAAGATCGTGCGCCGTTCTGGGCAGAGAAACTGCCAGAACTGCCAGAGTTGCTTTATGACAGCTTGCGCCAAGGTAAGATGATGAACCAACGTATGGATCAGCTCTACCAAGGTTATCGTTCAAGTAAGCGTCAGCAGGCGACCGGGAAATTTTTATTTGGTGTTGGTGCCACATTAGTCGTATGCTCGGCAATATTGGTTAACAGCACTTATGAGCAGCTTTCATTGACCAGCGCTATTGGCGGGGTCACATTTTGGTTGCTTAGTTGGCGAGCTTACCGTCAATAGACGTTAAACTCTTGAAATAAATTTGTTTAATAAGACCCGAGGTAAAAAGAATGGGTGGTATTAGTATTTGGCAACTTCTGATTATTGCTGTCATTGTGGTTCTACTGTTTGGTACTAAGAAACTACGCGGTATTGGTGGCGATCTTGGTGGCGCAGTAAAAGGCTTCAAGAAAGCAATGAGCGAAGATGATGCGGACAAAGACAAAAAAGACGCAGATTTTGAGCCAAAAGCTGTTGATCAGCAAAAGAGCGTAGAGCAGCAGAAAACAGAAGCAACTGCTGAAACTAAGAAAGACAAAGAGCAGGCGTAACTCGTGTTTGATATCGGTTTTTGGGAACTGGTATTAATATCTGTTGTTGGGCTGGTAGTGCTTGGTCCTGAGCGTTTGCCACATGCGATTCGCAGTGTTTCCAAATTTGTGGGTGCAGCGAAAAACATGGCAAACAGTGTGAAAGATGAACTTTCTCATGAGCTTAAGGTACAAGAACTGCAGGAAAACTTGCGCAAAGCAGAGCAAATGGGGATGGAAGATCTCTCTCCTGAGCTTAAGTCTTCAGTAGAACAACTGAAGCAAGCAGCGCAAGACGTCCAACGTCCGTACGCGAGCAAAAGCGACTCAGCAACGAACAGTACTGAGACTGTGGATGACCAAGCTGCATCCGTTCACAGCGCCAATGACTCCGCTGGTGAGGTTGAAAGTTTAAATACTCAGCCAACACCACAGGCAGATAAAAAAGCCGAATAGTCTCGTATTTAGAGGAGCTACGACTTGAAGTATAAAGTCCGTAGCTCTTTTTCTATCTTTTTGAGTAGAGGTTTCCATGTCTTCTGTTGAGCAGACACAGCCTTTGATCAGCCACTTATTGGAACTTCGTAACCGCTTGCTACGTGCTATTGTTGCCGTGCTAGTGGTGTTTCTTGGTCTGATCTATTTTGCCAACGACATCTATGAGTTTGTCTCCGCACCTTTGGTAGAGCGTCTACCGGAAGGTGCAACGATGATTGCTACAGATGTCGCGTCTCCGTTTTTCACACCGTTAAAGCTGACCTTGATCGCGGCTATTTTTCTAGCGGTGCCGTTTATCTTGTACCAAGTGTGGGCGTTTGTTGCACCGGGCTTGTATAAGCATGAACGTCGTTTGATCATGCCACTGATGTTCTCAAGCTCACTGCTGTTTTATTGTGGTGTGGCTTTCGCTTACTTCGTAGTATTCCCACTGGTATTTGGTTTCTTTACTGCGATTTCTCTTGGCGGGGTAGAGTTTGCAACCGACATCTCCAGTTACCTCGACTTTGTGTTGGCGCTGTTCTTAGCCTTTGGTATCGCGTTTGAAGTGCCAGTAGCCATCATCTTGCTATGTTGGACTGGGGCGACTAACCCTAAGAGCCTGAGTGAGAAGCGTCCATATATCATCGTTGGTGCGTTTATTGTCGGTATGATGCTGACGCCACCAGACATGATTTCTCAGACGCTATTGGCGATTCCAATGTGTCTGCTATTTGAAGTCGGTTTGTTCTTTGCGCGCTTCTATGTACGTAAAGATGACGACGAAGAAGTCGAAGAGTAGGCCTTATCACCAGAAAGAAAAAGGGTTGATGTGAAAGCATCAACCCTTTTTGTTTCTTCGCACAAGTGTTTAAAGTTTGAATAGTTGCAGTGCATTCGCCGTAGTTAGGCTATCGACATCAGCTAGGCTGATTTCTCTTAGCTCAGCAACACGTTGAGCGACAAGAGAAGTATAGGCTGGCTCATTACGCTTACCACGGTGTGGGACTGGCGCAAGGTATGGGCAATCTGTTTCTAGAATCACATAGTTCATATCAAGGTGTGGGATCACCTTATCCATACCGCCGTTTTTAAACGTTGATACACCACCTAAGCCTAAGTGGAATCCGAGCTCATTGATCGCCTTCGCTTCTTCAACGCTGCCACCAAAACAGTGGAATACCCCAGAGAGGGAGCCATCTTGCTCTTGACGAAGTAGTGCCAGAGTTTCTTCAATGGAATCGCGAGTATGAATCACTACTGGAAGCTTCATCTCTTTAGCCCAGTTTAACTGAGTAATGAAGGCCATTTCCTGCTCGGCTTTATAGGTCTTATCCCAGTATAGGTCGATGCCAATTTCACCCACGGCAATAAAGTTATGCTTGTCGAACCAAGAGTGGACCACATCAAGAGTCTGTTTGACGTTGCCGTCGACGTAGCATGGGTGAAGGCCCATCATAGAGCGACAAACTTCTGGATAATCTGCCTCTGTTTTTAGCATTGGCTCTATCGACTCTAGGTCAATGTTCGGCAGGAGAATCTTATCGATGCCCTGGGCTAGAGCGCGTTGAACCACATCATCACGGTCTGCATCAAATTCGCTGGCATAGATATGGGCGTGGGTATCAATCATGGTCGTTCTCTTGCAAAATCATTATTGGCTAATTAAGTGGCACCAGTATACGGCAGTGTGAGCCTTTGGTCATTTTCTGCATTTTTACGTTTTGTTGCTAGCGTCACTTTCATTGAGTGATATTATTCAATTCAAGCACTTTCACCACACAAGGAGAATAGAGTGTCAGTTTCGATTCAAGGTCAATTCCCTGGCCGTCGTATGCGCCGTTTGCGTAAACATGACTTTAGCCGTCGCCTAATGGCTGAAAACCAACTCTCTGTTAACGATCTTATCTACCCAATGTTTATCTTAATGGGGAAAGATCGTCGCGAAACCGTGGATTCAATGCCGGGTATCGAACGCTTATCGATAGACTTGATGTTGGAAGAAGCGCAATACTTGTCTCAGCTAGGTGTACCAGCGATCGCTCTATTCCCTGTAGTAAACCAAGATGCGAAAAGTCTATGTGCTGCTGAAGCTTACAACCCAGAAGGTTTGGTTCAGCGCGCAGTACGCTCACTCAAAGAGCATGTGCCAGAAATCGGTGTGATTACTGATGTGGCACTCGACCCATTCACTACCCATGGTCAAGATGGCATCATCGATGAAGAGGGCTACGTGCTTAATGATGAAACCACTAAGGTTTTGGTTAAGCAGGCGTTGTCTCATGCTGAAGCGGGCGCAGATGTGGTTGCTCCTTCAGATATGATGGATGGTCGAATCGGTGAGATTCGCAAAGCGCTAGAGCAAGCGGGTCACATTAACACCCAAATCATGGCGTATTCTGCCAAATATGCGTCTTGTTACTATGGCCCATTCCGTGATGCGGTCGGCAGCGCAAGTAACCTCAAAGGTGGCAACAAGAAGAACTACCAAATGGATCCAGCCAATAGCGATGAAGCTATCCATGAAGTGGCGATGGACGTCAATGAAGGCGCAGATATGGTGATGGTTAAGCCAGGTATGCCATATCTGGATATTGTTCGTCGCGTTAAGTCTGAGCTAGAAGTGCCGACTTTTGCTTACCAAGTTTCTGGTGAGTATGCGATGCACAAAGCCGCTTTTGCCAACGGTTGGTTAAAAGAGCGCGAGACCGTGATGGAATCTTTGCTGTGCTTTAAGCGCGCAGGTGCTGATGGCATTCTGACGTACTTTGCCAAAGACGTGGCAGAGTGGCTAGCGGAAGAAAATGCTCAAGCAGCGACCTTCTTACGAGAAGAGCAAGAATAGTCGTGACGAGTTGATGATTTCGAAAGGCTGGCAGTTGTCAGCCTTTTTTCGTTTAGGAGTTTGATAGTGAGTGTAGTTTATCGTCAGGGAACGCTCGAAGAGTGTGTCCAAGTTGTAGAGCAGCTCCAAGAGTTTGCTCACAAAGAGACGGTCGAAAGCTTATCGGCGCGCTTGGAAGGTAAAGCTCGCTCTCTGATCCAGATCGCGCAAGAAGGGGACAAGCTACTTGGCTTTAAAATTGGTTATCAATTGGATGAGCAAACTTTTTACAGCTGGTTCGGAGGTGTTTCTTCGCTGGCTCGTAATAAAGGTGTGGCGCAAAAACTGTTGGAAATTCAAGAACAGTGGGTAGCAGAGCAGGGTTATAAGCAGCTAAAAGTGAAATCGAGAAATCAATTTCCTGCGATGTTAAGACTGCTGGTTAGAAATGGATATCTGATTGAAAATTTTGAAGAAAAGCATCCTCTGATAGAGAGTAGAATCCACTTCTTAAAGCAGTTATAGCACTGTCATAAAAATTAAATGAGATTTTTTCTCATTTAACTGTTGACGCATTAAATGAGAATGGTTATTATTTATCTCGTCTTAGGGAATGAGAGAAGTTCACAAGGACGTTGAGTTACCAGATTCAATATGGAGACGGTGATGACACTGAACTTAATCGAACTTGCACGAGTTCTTTTTGACACGACATTGCTCACATTGCTTCCAGTGTAATTTATAGCTTTATGGCAAAGCACCTCATTCACCTGAATTGCTTTGACCCCTTTTTGCTAGGCGACATCGAAAGATGTCGCTTTTTTTATGCCTGCGATTTGGGATCGAATAAAAGGACACCAATAGTCTTTTCCACAATGCAAGATCGTTTTAAGATCGATCTGTGGATGATCGATCTCTGTTAATGTTCTTTTATTACATGGGTTTACGGTGTTTTTATCGTGCTTCTATTCCATTTTTATATCCTGTGCATAAATAATATAAACAGAGTTATCCACAGGAGAGGCAGACCGTTGGTATAAGAATAATCAAATGTATGAGTAGAGTTGAGAGAGTTAAAATGGATTCACTGACGGACTCATGGCATCCTAAGCAGATCTTTTTTGCATTTTCTTTGGATACGTAAAGACTATGGCCAATATTCCTGATAATCCGTTGATTCTTATCGATGGTTCTTCTTACCTATATCGCGCATTTCATGCCTACCCAGGCACTATGAGTAATGGCGATATTCCAACTAATGCGGTCTACGGTGTGGTGAACATGCTGCGTAGCATGATGCGTCAATTTGCTTCCGATCGTATTGCTGTGGTCTTTGATGCGAAAGGTAAAACCTTCCGTGATGATATGTATCCAGAGTACAAAGCAAACCGTCCGCCGATGCCTGATGATCTTCGTTGTCAGATTGAGCCACTGCACAATGTGATTCGTGCAATGGGCTTGCCGCTGATCTGTATTCCTGGCGTTGAAGCCGATGACGTGATCGGTACCTTAGCGTATCAAGCCTCTCAAGCGGGTATGCCTGTGCTGATCAGTACTGGTGATAAGGATATGGCTCAGCTGGTGGATGATAACGTTACTTTGATCAACACCATGACTAATGTGGTGATGGATCGTGAAGGTGTGATTGAGAAGTTTGGTATTCCACCGGAACTGATCATCGATTACCTAGCGTTAATGGGCGATAAAGTCGATAACATCCCAGGCGTTCCTGGTGTTGGTGATAAGACAGCAACGGCGCTGCTACAAGGCATTGGCGGTTTAGATAAGCTGTATGAAAACCTCGATGATATCGCGCCACTTGGTTTCCGTGGTTCTAAAACCATGGCCAAGAAGCTTATCGACAACCAAGACAATGCCAAATTGTCTTACGAACTCGCGACCATCAAGCTTGATGTTGAACTTGAAGAGACCCCAGAATCTCTACTAAAAGCGGAACCAAACACAGACGAACTGATCAAACTTTACGGTCAGCTAGTGTTTAAGTCATGGCTCAATGAGCTATTAGATGGCGGTAACGGTGTTGTTGAGGCAGATGAAAAATCTGGCGGAACGGGTGCGGCAAAAGCCTCAAGTGGCGCAGAGATGAATACTTCAGCCGTGACTATTGATCGCAGCCAGTACGAAACTGTTCTGGATGAAGCAAGCTTTAACGCTTGGCTAGAGAAGCTCAAAGCAGCGGACGTATTTGCCTTTGATACTGAAACTGACAGCTTAGACTACATGGTCGCGAATCTTGTGGGTCTTTCGTTTGCAACTGAAGAAGGTATCGCAGCATACGTTCCTGTTGCTCATGATTACCTAGATGCACCTGCTCAGCTTGAGCGCGATTGGGTGCTAGAGCAGCTAAAACCAATTCTTGAAGATGATGCACAAGCAAAAGTGGGTCAAAACTTGAAGTACGATGCGAGTGTGTTAGCGCGCTACGGCATTGAAATGAAGGGTATCAAGCACGACACCATGCTGGCTTCGTATGTATATAACAGCGTCGGTGGTAAGCATGATATGGATAGCTTGGCACTGCGCTTCTTGCAACACAGCTGCATTTCGTTCGAGCAGATTGCCGGTAAAGGTAAGAAGCAACTGACCTTCAATCAAATTGAGCTTGATGAAGCATCACCGTATGCCGCAGAAGATGCGGATGTGACGCTTCGTCTGCACAACCGCTTGATGGAAAATATCGATCAAGACGAGAAGCTTAAAGCTATCTATCAAGAGATAGAAGTACCATTGGTTCCTGTTCTTTCTCGCATTGAGCGTACTGGTGTTTTGATTGATGACATGAAGCTTGGTGCTCAGTCGCAAGAGATTGCTCAGCGATTGGATGAGCTTGAACAGAAGGCGTATGAGATTGCTGAACAAGAGTTCAACATGAACTCACCGAAGCAATTGCAAGCGTTGCTGTTTGAAAAGATGGGCTTACCTGTTATTAAGAAGACACCGTCAGGCACGCCTTCTACTAACGAAGAAGTGCTGCAAGAGCTTGCTTTGGACTACCCGTTACCAAAACTGATTTTGGAATATCGTGGTCTAGCGAAACTCAAGTCAACTTACACCGATAAGCTACCGAAGATGATCAATCCTGAAACGGGGCGTGTGCATACTTCTTATCACCAAGCAGTTACGGCGACAGGTCGTCTATCTTCAACCGATCCAAACTTACAGAATATCCCAATCCGTAATGAAGAGGGTCGTCGTATTCGCCAAGCGTTTATTGCGCCACATGGCTATAAAGTCATGGCAGTCGATTACTCTCAGATTGAATTGCGTATTATGGCGCACCTGTCAGGTGATAAAGCGTTATTGGATGCTTTCCAACAAGGTAAAGATATCCACGCTGCAACAGCAGCCGAGATTATGGGTACGACCATTGACCAAGTGAGTTCAGAACAGCGTCGCCGTGCAAAAGCGGTTAACTTTGGCCTTATCTACGGCATGAGTGCGTTTGGTCTAGCGAAGCAATTGGGCATTCCACGTGGTGAAGCTCAAGATTACATGAACAAATACTTCGAACGTTACCCTGGTGTAATGCAGTACATGGAAGACACGCGTAGCACGGCATCTGAGCAAGGCTATGTTGAAACCATCTTTGGCCGTCGTTTACATCTTCCTGAAATCCAATCACGTAATGGTATGCGTCGTAAAGCGGCGGAGCGTGCGGCGATCAACGCGCCAATGCAGGGCACCGCGGCAGATATCATTAAGAAAGCGATGCTATTGGTTGATGAATGGATTCAAGCTGAAGGTGATGGTCGAGTTAAACTGTTGATGCAAGTACACGATGAATTAGTATTTGAAGTTCAAGAGTCAGCTTTGACCGAAATTGAAAGTAAAGTACAACAATTGATGGAATCGGCTGCAGAGCTAGATGTTCCTCTTGTCGCTGAAGCGGGTCATGGTGATAACTGGGATCAGGCGCACTAGACAAAAAATAAGCAAATAACGATTAATAACATGAGCCAGTGCACAAACACTGGCTTTTTTTTATCAAGAAATAAGTTTCTGATGATTTTGTCAAAATGTTATTTAATAAAATTTTAATGAAAAAAACTTACAAAAGTAGTTTTCATTTCTGACCAATTGTTGTACATTAATCTGCGTAGGGTACAGAGGTAAGATGTTCTATCTTTCAGACCTTTTGTTTCACGTTATTGGATTAGGCTGATTCAGCCGCCCCAGTCAGTTTTTGACTGGGGCGTTTTTTATTGTGCGAAAGAAAAATTCAATAAACTCATGCTCTTATCTAAATTTATTTCGATTTTCCTCTCTCTTTGTCGATAACCTTGTCATGACAAGCCATTGATCCATCGTTCTGTAATCACACAAAAATTTGTAACTTTACTCCATTCACAGTTTGGTTATTTTGGGCAGAAAAACAATCTGATTATCTTTCTTTTTTCTGGTTAAGATTGGCTCTAACTATTTGTTTTTATTTGGAAAGTTTTCGGCTTTTTTCAGGTGACCACTAGAGGAGGAGTAGAGTTGATCTCAACTGAGAAATTCGTAATCTAGGGCGCACAATAATTTATAACAACTATTTCTCTCCCGTTGCCCCGCCAGGATGGTGGGGCGTTTTGTTTCTGCGCCCCTTATTACAAGCCGAGTATAAAAAAGCCCCGCATTGCTGCAGGGCTTGTTAAAAGTATCTTACTGAATCAATACTATTGTTGTTCGTCGTCGATATTTTCTTCTTCAATGATCTCTTCAACCACTGACTCTGCCAGTGCTGGCGCAAACCATTCATCGAGTTTATTGCGCAGTACGTCAACACCGAGTCCTTTTAGTGAAGAGAAAGCCGCAACGCTGACATCGCCACCAAAGCCAACGGCATCTTTCTTAATCTTCAATACTTGCGCTTTACGTGCGCCACTTTTCAGTTTGTCGGCTTTAGTAAGCAACACTTGGACTGGAATACCGCTGTCCACAGCCCAGAAAATCAATTGCTGATCGAGGTCTTTCATCGGGTGACGGATATCCATCAGTACCACTAGACCTTTTAGGCAGGCGCGTTTCTGTAGGTATTCACCTAGCGATTTTTGCCATTTCTTCTTCATTTCTAACGGGACTTGCGCAAAGCCATACCCAGGAAGGTCGACAATGTGACAGCCGTCAGTCACTTTAAATAAGTTAATAAGTTGCGTACGACCAGGTGTTTTACTGGTTTTTGCAAGGCTACGCTGGTTGGTCAAGCGATTAAGAGAGCTTGATTTGCCCGCATTGGAGCGTCCTGCAAACGCAACTTCGATACCTTCATCTGCTGGCAAGGCGCGGATATCCGGCGCACTTGTGATGAAATGAGTGTTTTGATAATGAATTTTTACGCTCACTGTTAACTCCATCTCGACTTTGTGTAGTCGATTGATTACTTTTTTGTGAAATTGTGTAAAATAACCGTGCTCGGCATAAGGTCGCCTATTGTACCATGAGTGGTACTGGAAGCTTGATAATTATAAATGGAATGTCATGAAGAAATTAGCGCTAATATTGAGTCTTTTAGCCAGCTGCTCCGTATGGGCCCAAGGCAGCATAGAAGCTGGTAAAGCAAAATCTCAAACCTGTGTTGCCTGCCACGGTGCTGACGGCAACAGTCAACTCGCAATGTACCCGAAAATTGCTGGTCAGCATGCTAAATATATTGAAAAGCAGCTGAAAGAATTCAAGTTGGGTATGACTAGTGGTGGTAAACAAGGTCGTGTAGACCCAGTGATGGGTGGTATGGCTATGCCACTGTCTGAGCAAGATATGAAAGATCTTGCGGTTTACTACGCATCTCTACCTATCTCGGACAACACAACACCTGAAAACGTTGTTGAAGCTGGTAAAGTTCTTTATACCGCTGGTGACGCTGAACGTGGTCTAACAGCTTGTATCGCATGTCACGGTCCTCGTGGCGATGGTACTGAGCTATCTGGTTTCCCGAAAATTTCAGGTCAACATGCTGATTACATTAAAGCTCAGCTAGAAAAATTCCGTGACGGCTCTCGTGCAAACGATATGAACGAAATGATGCGTGATATCGCTAAGAAGCTAACGGATGAAGATATCGATACTCTTTCAAAATATGTTGGTGGCCTACACTAAGCCCTTTGAATTTGTTCGAGCATAAGTTGTATTGAAAAAGCCCAGACTTCGGTCTGGGCTTTTTCGTATGATCGCGATCACTCTCGCCAATTGGGGCCAATGCTCTTTCTCGCCACTCTGTTTGTAAGAGATCGTCCATACATTACTCATCCATTTTCTGTGGGATCTCCGCAAGATGTTGAAATTAAAGGCTATGATTTGAAGGCGAGAAATTAACTGCAATTATTAGTTTTTAAGGATTGTTCAAACGCGCTGTCACGGTAAAGTATAGCTATCGGCAGGGCGCTGATGAAGGATTTCAGACCAGGAGGTCTCCAAGGACGCAAGCGAAGGATGCTTGGTTGTTGAAGAATGGAATCAGGGTAGGTAGGACACCTACTTGATATGGATGGTCGACTTGTCTAATGGTTTAAGACAGTGTAAAGGATCAGGCTAAGAATTAGCCCAGATAGCAGGAAGTTAAAGGAAAGCCAAAACTCACCAGGACGGTGGCAAACAACACTTTTGGCAGGGAAAGCGCTAAAAACAAATGGATTATTGGTGTACTGAACTCAGTACAACACAGTTTTGCCGCAAGGCATTTAGAAAGCGATAGAGACACTCTATCGCTTTTTTTATTCCTATTTTTCAAAAATCGATGATTATTTGCGCAATAGTGCTCCACTCTAACGCCAGTTTCTGGTATGTTTCGCATCCCTGTTTGAGGATGAGTTTACGCAGCCGATATGCATAATTGCCCCCTTTGTCAGAGCTTAGACATCAAGCACTATTATGAAGATAAGCGTAGAGAGTATCTTCAGTGCCAGCAGTGTGAGCTTGTGTTTGTTAATCCAGACCAGCGTTTGGATGCAAAAGCGGAAAAAGCCCACTACGATCTGCATGAGAATGATCCAAATGACGAAGGATATCGACGCTTTTTATCTCGGGTTTCTGACCCCATATTAACGCGTATAGCTCCCAACTCTCACGGGTTAGATTTTGGTTGTGGCCCCGGACCAACATTATCTTTAATGTTGGAAGAGCAAGGACACACCATGAGTTTGTATGACCTTTACTATCACCCAGATCGCTCGGTGTTAGACACGTCGTATGACTTTATCACTGCCACAGAAGTTATTGAGCACCTTTATGAGCCCAATAAAGTGTGGCAGCAATGGTTGAATTTAGTTAAGCCGGGTGGCTGGATTGGTCTTATGACTAAGATGGTCATTGATGTTGAAGCGTTTGCCTCATGGCACTACAAAAACGATCTGACCCATGTGGTCTTTTTCAGTCGTAAAACGTTTCAATACTTGGCAGAGCGGGATCAGCTCGAGCTTGAATTTATTGGTAATGATGTAATTTTACTGAGGAAAGCCCAGTAATGAGCCGTAGTAAGAAAGCAAGATCAGGCGGTAATAGCGACGTAATCGTTGTTCGCAACCGTACTGAATCAGACGTTGAAGGACGTCTACGTAAAAAAGACAAAAAGCGCAAAGGTCTAAAGACTGGCGGTCGCAACTCTGAAGCAAAAACACAAAAGCAACAGACTGCTAGCCAAAAGCGCGACCCACGCTTAGGCAGCAAAAAGAAGATTCCTTTAGTTGTTGAAGCGGTGAAAAAACCAAGCAAAGCTGAGCGTCGTATTAGCGCTGAAAAAGAGCTAGAAATGCTTGAGAATGACGCGCAACTGAATGTGCTATTGGATCGCCTAGATAACGGTGACAGCCTAGGCGCAGGTCTACAGAAATACGTTGATGAGAAACTTGCACGTATTGAAATCCTGATGAAGCAACTTGGTATCTACGAAGAACCTGAAGAAGAGTTTGAGGAAGAAGAAGTTGTTGAGCCAGTAGCAAAACAGAAGCCGAGCAAGAAAGTGAACTCAGATGATGAGCTTCTTTCTCAGTTTGAAGGTTTGGATCTGAACCAATTTAAAGGGTAAAGAGCACGATGAATGTAACCTTATTAGCTATCGCAGGCAGTGTTATTGTTCTGGGTTTAGCCTCTTATGCTGGTTACCTTCTGCTCCAGCTCAAGAAGCAAAAGGAATTGCAATTGCAGCAACAAAAGCTGGCAATTGAAAAGCGTAATGCCAACATCTTTGAAAGCGTCAACGTCCTTTGCTTAGCCGGCATCCAAGAGCAGTGTGACCTATCTGAGATCAGTATTCGTCTTTATAACATCATGGACTATGTCCAAGGTGAAGAGCGTGTCGACTTCGACCAAGAATACCCAGCGACTTCAGAGCTGTTCCATATCGTTAAAGATATGGCGCGCGGTGAAGCTCGTCAGGAGTTGGCTAAGCAAGAGCGCATGAAGCAAAATCTTGAGCGCCACAAAGCAGAGTCACGCCTTCAGCAAGCTATTACTGAAGAGCTAAAACGTCTGCAGAAAAAAGTGAAACCGCTAAATAATCAGATCAACATTCAAATGATCTAGCGCGTAACTTTTATAACTCGATCGCTTACACTTAAAGGGTAGTGATCGAGTTATCAATTCTGACTATTGCTACTCAAAAAGCAGCCAGCGCACCGACGACTCTATCTTAGGTGTGGCAAAATAGCCTGCTAATTACATGGCCCAATCAGCCAGATAAGCATTAAAGCCCAAACGGAAATACCATCATGTCGCAGCCAGTCGTCGCAAGCCAACAAATAGTCTGGGATCAGGCGGTTCTTGATAAGTACAACTATTCAGGTCCTCGTTACACCTCTTACCCAACAGCTTTAGAATTCCATGAAGCGTTTACTGTCGCAGACTACGACATGGCGTGTACTCAGTATCCAGAGCGACCACTTTCTCTTTATATCCACATTCCTTTCTGCCACAAGCTTTGCTACTACTGTGGTTGTAATAAGGTCATTACTCGTCATGCCCATAAAGCGGATGAGTATCTTGATGTGCTTGAGTTAGAGATTCGTACTCGCGCGGCGTTGCTACAAGGTCGTAAAGTGACTCAGCTTCACTTCGGCGGCGGTACACCAACCTTCCTAACCAAAGCGCAAATTAGCCGTGTGATGGCGATTCTTCGTGGTGAGTTCTATTTCGAAGGCGATGCGGAAATCAGTATCGAAGTTGACCCGCGTGAAATTGAGCTGGATATGTTGGATCACCTACGTGGTGAAGGCTTCAACCGTTTGAGTATTGGCGTTCAAGACTTCAATAAAGAAGTGCAGAAACTGGTTAACCGTGAGCAAGATGAAGAATTTATCTTTGCCATGGTCGATCGCGCCAAAGAGCTAGGCTTCCGATCTACGAACCTAGATTTAATTTACGGCTTGCCGAAACAAACCAAAGACTCGTTTGCTGAGACGCTTAAACAAGTACTGGAAATGAAGCCGGGTCGTTTGTCTGTGTTTAACTACGCGCATATGCCGCAACTGTTTGCTGCGCAGCGTAAGATTAAAGATGAAGATCTGCCGATCGCTGAAGAGAAAATGGCGATTCTGCAAGACACAATTGCAACCCTAACGGGGGCTGACTATCAGTTTATTGGTATGGACCACTTTGCTCAGCCGGATGACGAACTAGCTGTAGCGCAGCGTAATGGCGTATTGCACCGCAACTTTCAAGGTTACACCACCCAAGGTGAAGCAGACTTAGTGGGCTTCGGTGTTTCTGCGATTTCAATGATTGGTGATGCGTATGCGCAAAACCAGAAAGAGTTGAAGAAGTACTACGCTCAAGTGACGGACCAGCGCCATGCTTTATGGAAAGGCGTAGCACTTGATAGTGATGACTTACTTCGTCGCGAAGTGATTAAGCAGTTAATTTGTAACTTTAAACTGGATAAGACCATGATTGAGTCTGAGTTTAAGGTGCAATTTAATCACTACTTCAAAGAAGACTTAGGTTTACTGCAGACCTTTATCAATGATGAACTGGTGGAAGTGGATGACGAAGAAATCCGCGTAACCCTACGTGGCCGCCTACTGATCCGTAACATCTGTATGTGTTTCGATAAGTATTTAAGAGCTAAGGCTAGGCAGCAGCAGTTCTCTCGCGTTATTTAAGTTTTCGTCATATTTGAAGCCACAGCATTGTTATCTTCACAACCTCCCCGGAGTGCCGGCCGTCCCAATCATATAGTGGACTATGCTCATGGGAATGAGGTTACTTGACGCCTAGCTGTGACTTCAATTATTTAGAAAACTGCTTTAATTGTAAAAAGCCACCGTCTTTCTTTAGCGGTGGCTTTGTTGTATTTGAATGTTGGAAAGTTATGGAGCGATATAAGTATCGTGGGCCATTTGCCACAGCGCTTTGACTAATGGGTTATCCAGCTGTGAGCGTTTGCAGCATACCCCAAGCTTAAATGGTTTGACTGAAGCGGCGACTTTAAGCCTTTCAATCTTCTCTTTAACCGGACTGTTGTTGATCACCACATCCGGCGCAATACCGACACCACACCCTAGTGCGACCATACTGACAATCGCTTCATGCCCTGACACTTGCGCGTAGATGTTAGGCTTAATCTTCATTGACTTAAACCAAGCATTAGCGCGCTCTCGGGCAGTCCCTGATTCTGGGACAATAAACGGAATAACGGACCAGTCTGGCTTATCTTTTCGCAGCTCTTCTGCAAAGTTGCTCACCCCAACAGGGGCAATCACAGACAGTGGAATCTCACTGATGGTTTCAAACTCGATTCGTGCAGGCAGCTGCTCTGGCTGGGCTGAGATAGCGATATCTGCTTCATCAGCGAGTACTTTGCCAATTGCTTGAGCGGGGTCGCCGGTCGAGAGTTTGAATTCAATAAAAGGGTGCTGGAGACGAAACTCAGAGAGCAGTTCAGGTAAATGGCTGTAGCTGGCAGTCACAGAGCAGAACAAGCGAATCTCACCTTTTAATTCTTCCTCATGGCCGTTTAACTGCGCATTATAGTTTTGCCACTCTCCCAAGATATTCAGCGCCACTGGCAACAGTTTTTTCGCCGCAGGGGTAAGTTCGACACTGCGATTGTCACGTAGGAACAGTGCTTGTCCGGTATCGCTTTCCAATTTTTGGATCTGGCGGCTTAACGCAGAAGGGCTGATATGCATTGCCGAAGCGGTCTTGGCAAAGCTCTTACTATCACACAGATGAATGAACAACTGCAGACATTTAATGTTCATAAAAGGGTCACATCCTTGTTGCATTAATTGCAATTACTAATTGTGAATATATCACTTTAAGCAACAGAATGTCTGTTTTAGTATGAAGTCATTCGGTAACAAAACGACCGACCTCAACGGAAAAATTCTTTAAAGGAGCGCCCAGATGGCTAACTATTTCAATACTTTAAACCTACGCGAGCAGCTAGACCAATTAGGTCGTTGTCGTTTCATGGACCGCAGCGAATTCGCAACAGAAGCGGATTACCTGAAAGGTAAGAAAGTCGTTATCGTTGGTTGTGGTGCTCAGGGCCTAAACCAAGGTCTAAACATGCGTGATTCTGGCCTAAACGTAGCGTACGCACTACGTCAGGCAGCGATTGACGAGCAGCGTCAGTCTTACAAGAACGCAAAAGAAAACGGTTTTGAAGTAGCAAGCTACGAAACGCTAATCCCAGAAGCAGACCTAGTAATCAACCTGACTCCAGACAAGCAGCACACTAACGTTGTAGAAACGGTAATGCCGCTAATGAAGCAAGGCGCTGCACTAGGTTACTCGCACGGTTTCAACGTAGTTGAAGAAGGCATGCAAATCCGTAAAGACCTAACGGTTGTAATGGTTGCGCCTAAGTGTCCAGGTACAGAAGTGCGTGAAGAGTACAAGCGTGGTTTCGGTGTTCCTACACTAATCGCTGTTCACCCAGAAAATGACCCTAAAGGCGAAGGCTGGGATATCGCGAAAGCATGGGCAGCAGGTACAGGTGGCCACCGCGCAGGTTGTCTAGAGTCTTCATTCGTTGCAGAAGTTAAATCTGACCTAATGGGTGAGCAAACTATCCTATGTGGCATGCTACAAGCAGGTTCTATCGTATCTTACGAGAAGATGATTGCGGACGGCATCGACCCAAGCTACGCAGGTAAGTTACTACAGTACGGTTGGGAAACCATCACAGAAGCACTGAAATTCGGTGGCATCACGCACATGATGGACCGTCTATCAAACCCAGCGAAAATCAAAGCATTTGAACTATCTGAAGAGCTAAAAGAGCTAATGCGTCCGCTTTACAACAAGCACATGGATGACATCATCACTGGTGAGTTCTCAAGCACTATGATGGCTGACTGGGCGAACGATGACGCAAACCTACTAGGCTGGCGTGAAGAGACAGGTGAAACAGCATTTGAAAACTACCCAGCAGGCGACGTTGAAATCTCTGAGCAAGAGTACTTCGACAACGGTATCCTACTAGTAGCAATGGTTCGCGCAGGTGTTGAACTCGCGTTCGAAGCAATGACAGCATCAGGCATCATCGACGAGTCAGCGTACTACGAGTCACTACACGAGCTACCACTAATCGCAAACACAGTAGCACGTAAGCGTCTATACGAAATGAACGTAGTAATCTCAGACACAGCAGAATACGGTAACTACCTATTCGCTAACGTAGCAACGCCGCTACTACGTGAGAAGTTCATGCCTTCAGTATCAACAGACGTGATTGGTAAAGGTCTAGGCGAAACGTCTAACCAAGTAGATAACGCTACGCTAATCGCAGTAAACGATACTATCCGTAACCACCCAGTTGAGTACATCGGTGAAGAGCTACGTGGTTACATGACTGATATGAAGAACATCGCGGTAGGCGGCTAATTACTTGCCTTAAGGTTCCATTTCGGTGTCGAAGGTGCTCATTTACTATCGTAAACTCCGCGCCTTCTCCTAGAAATGAAACCTTAATTCAGCGTAATTTGTTCCCTAAGGTGCTTAAGCTCTTAGCTTTGAATATCTAATCTGCGTAATTGCATTAAAGCAAAGCAGTAAGAACTCCAGATAGACTGGGGTCAATAAATACAAAATAAAACACAACATCTAATTAAAAGGCTTGGTCTCCGTTGACCAAGCCTTTTTGTTTGTGCGACGTAAAGTTGGTGAAAACTTGGTCAAGACTTTGTAGGAGTCCTACAAGCGGGGCACAAATTAATCAGTGACTATGGTTAGATAAAAGGAGTGGTAATAATAAGGTAAAGTTAACAATGAATAAGTATATCGTCGGTATGGTTGTTGGTCTTACGTCCGCATCGTGTTTCGCTATGGGACGACCATCACCAGAGCTAGATAAAAGCCAGTTTGATACACAACAATGGCAGTTTGTTGAAGGTTCAGGTGCTCAAGTGGCCTCTGATACTATTACTGCTGATGAACATAACTATGGCTATTTGACGGTACGCTTTGATGGTGACTTTACTTTGTATTTTGTTGACCGTGGCCATCGCTGTAATGGTGAAGATGAACAAGGTTCTGATGAGCGCCCGTTACCTAATCGAGAGATTGCCGTTGATGGCCAGTTTATCGAGATGAAAGGGGTTTGCCACGATGGCTTTACTCAATACTCACCAGCAACCGTTGCAGGTAAGAATTTCCTTAATGGTCACTTTATTGGCAATAAAGAAGTGAAGATTGGTAGCATTAATATCGTAGAGCAGACGGTGATGGAAGATTATACCTATACCGTTTCTGCGCAGGGCTTTAAGCAAGCCTCTCTACAAGCTCTCAAAGCGAAACAGCAATAATAAAAAACGCTTCCAATCTGGAAGCGTTTTTTATTATTTATCCGCTAGCTTTTGTTCTAAATCGGCTAGTTTCTTTTCCATCTCAGTCAGCTTTTGACGAGTACGTAGTAGGACTTGCGTCTGTACATCGAACTCTTCGCGGCTCACTACGTCTAGCTTATTAAGCTGACCTTGGATGACTTGGCGAACCTTCTGGTCTACATCTGAGCCAAGCTCTTTTACTGGCGCAGGCATAGAGTCATGAATTTGTTTAGCAATTTGCTCTAGTTTCTTTGGGTCAAACATGTGACTAAAACTCCTTTCGATTTGCTCTCATTCTATGTAATTGATACGGGAAAGTCGCTACCTCGATCGTAAAAATTCGAAGCTAATATCAGCTAAATGAGGCAAATAAAAAAGGCCACCGAAGTGACCTTTTCAATTTTTAGCAGATTATTTGTTGTCTGCTAACTCACGGTGAGCTGCTTTCGCTTCATCAATACGCGCTAGTTTCTCCAAATCTTTGTCTTCAACAAACACTGGTAGTGGTTTGTGTTTCTCAGCTAGGTAGCTGTAGATAACTGGCAGTACGAATAGCGTAAAGATAGTACCAATTGCAAGACCTGCAACGATTACGATACCAATACTAAAGCGCTGCGCCGCACCTGCACCACTTGCGTACATCAGCGGGATAAGACCTGCAATCATCGCTGCAGTAGTCATTAGGATAGGGCGTAGACGTACTTTCGCCGCTTCCATAACCGCTTCGGTTTTACTCAGTTTGTTGTGCAACTGCTCTTCTTTGGCTACTTCACAGATCAAGATACCGTGCTTGGTAATCAGACCAACGAGAGTAATCAAACCTACCTGAGAGTAGATATTCATGGTTGCCGCGCCCCAAGCAAGGGCAATTAAGGCACCACAAATCGCTAGTGGTACTGACACCATGATAACTAGTGGATCTTTCAGTGACTCAAACTGAATTGCTAGAACCAAGAAGATGATCGCTAGTGCTAGACCAAAGGTTGCGTATAGTGCGCTACCTTCTGTTACGTACTGACGAGCTTCACCCATGTAGTCATGGTTGTAGCCGCTTGGTAGTTTCTCTGCTGCAATACCTTCGAACCAGTTGATTGCATCACCCATTGCTGCACCTGGAGCTGGAACCGCACCAACTGTTGCTGAGTTTAGCTGGTTGAAGTGAGGTAGAGAGCGAGGCTCTGCCACAACATCAATCGTGATCAAACTACCGAGTGGTACCGCTTTGCCGTTAGCAGAGCGTACGTAGTAGTTATTCATCGACTCTGGGTTTAGACGCCACTTACGCTCTACTTGAGGAATCACCTCGTAAGAGCGGCCGTTGAGGTCGATACGGTTTACGTAACCGTCTGCCATCATCGTACTTAACGTAATACCGATGTCTTGCATGGTTACGCCATAAGCGCCGGCTTTGTCTTTGTCGATGTTGATTTTCATCGTTGCTGAGTCGTAGTTCAGATCGAGATCAGAATAAACGAACAGTGGGCTCGATTTCACCTCAGTCAGTACGTCTGTTGCAATAGAGAATAGGCTCTCAAACGCATTTGGTGTCGTGATTACGAACTGAATCGGTAGACCCGAACCTGCACCTGGTAGTTCTGGCATCTGGAACGCCGTTACTGCCATACCCGGAACGTTACCAACTAAACCACCTACACGGTTAGCTACTTCAGACTGACTCGCTTCACGCTCACTCCATGGCACCATAGACGCGATACCAAATGCTTGGTTTGAGTTAGGCACACCAGTAAACACCTGTGCAAACGCCACTTCTGGCTGATCAGACAGGATTTTGTTTACGTCGTTCATGGTGTTCTGCATGAAGTCTAAGTTCGCGTTAGACGGTGCAGTACCCATTAGCATCACTACGCCTTTATCTTCTGATGGTGCAAGTTCACTTGGAATGAACTTAAACAGCATCGGCAGGCTTGCGAATACGATGATTGCAAAGCCAATCACCACCGGACGATGCTGCATTACTGCTTTTAGCATCTTCGCGTAGCGGTTAGTCATACCATCAAGTACATGGTGAACTTTCTGCTCAAACTTACTTGGCTCTTCGTTAGCCTTAAGCATTTTTGAACACATCATTGGCGATAGGGTCAGTGCCACGATACCTGATACAAATACCGAACCTGCTAGCGTCAAGGCGAACTCTTTAAATAGCGAGCCAGTAATACCACCCATCAGCGCGATTGGCGCATATACAGCACCTAGCGTTAGTGTCATTGCAATAACAGGTACTGCTATTTCACGAGTACCGATAATCGCGGCACGGAATGGTGATTCACCCAGCTTGATATGACGGTCGACGTTTTCAAGAACAACGATCGCGTCATCTACTACCAGACCGATAGCCAGTACCATTGCCAGTAGTGTCATTAGGTTCCACGAGAAGCCCATCCCTTGCATTACCATCGCAACACCAATCAGTGAAAGCGGGATAGTAACGATAGGGATGATTACCGCACGGAACGAACCTAAGAATAGGGTAATCACGATAAGTACAATAACCGCTGCTTCAACAATTGTCTTGATTACTTCGTTGATAGACTCGTTGATTGCAATCGTTGAGTCATACATTACGTTCATCTTGATAGTACTTGGCAGGTTACGTTCTAGTTGAGGTAGCAGCTCTAGTACATCTGCAGCAATGTTGATTGGGTTAGCACTTGGTGCGGCGTTAATCGCAGCAACCACCGCTTCTTGACCATTCGCACTTGCACGGTAAATGTCGTGGCTTTTCTCTAGTGAAACCTTAGCAATATCGCTTAGACGAGTGATATCACCTTCGTCAGAACTTACGACTAAGTTTTCTAGTTCTGCCACGTTCGATACCTGCGTATCAGCACTACCGTTGTAAAGCACGAACTCACCCACAGCCTGACCAGTCGCTGACTGGTAGTTGTTTGCGTTGAGCACGCCCATGACATCAGTAGCCGTCAGGCCTAGCGCCGCCATTTTCGATGGATCTAACCAAATACGCAGTGCGTACTTCATACCACCGTAGAGATCGACCTTAGATACACCGTTAACCGTGAATAGCTGCGGGTTGATTACACGTTCAAGGTAGTCAGTGATTTGGCTTGAAGAAAGCTCATCACTGGTAAAGCCGATGTAAAGTACCGCAGTTGTCGAACCGGTAGACATAGTTACGGTTGGATCCTCGGCTTCTTTAGGAAGCTGAGAGCGAACCGAGTTAGTCTTTGCCAGAACGTCAGACAGTGCCGCGTTCGGGTCGGTGTTTAACTTCATATTGACGGTAATAGTTGAACTACCAAGTACCGAGGATGAAGTCATATAGTCAATATTGTCTGCCTGCGCGACCGCTTGCTCCAGTGGCTGAGTAATAAAGCCTTGGATTAAGTCTGCACTGGCACCGTAGTAACTGGTCGAAACCGTCACAACAGTATTCGTCATTTCAGGGTATTCACGGACCTGCATTTTGAAGATTGCTTGTAAACCAAGCAGAGCAATCAAAAAGCTGATCGATACCGCTAAAACTGGACGTTTAATAAAAACATCAGTAAAGCGCATGAGGCCTCCAGTTACAGCATTGGTGTTTCAGCTGGTGGAGTAGTTGCATCGCTTTCTACTACACGAACTTTTGCGTGGTTACTTAGACGAACCTGGCCAGACGTAACAACAACATCACCAGGTTTCACACCCTCAAGGATGTGTGCGATGTCTTGTGTACGTTCACCCACTTTAACCACTTGCTGTGTTACGCGCTTCTCACCATCTTTATCAGAGATGATGTATACGTTGTCGCCGTATAGAGTAAAGGTGATAGCGGTTTGTGGCAGAGTCACTTGGTTTTCGAGTTTAGGTAGGATGATGTTCGCACGTGCAAACATGCCGCTACGTAGCTGACCATCACTGTTTGGAATATCCGCTTGAACCTGAATCAAACCACTTTGGATGTTTACCGCAGGCTCAATCGCTGAGATAGAACCTTTGAAAGGCTTCTCTGGGTAAGCATCAACAAAGATATCAACTTCTTGACCTAGTGAGATACGAGAGATATCAGTCTGAGGAACCGTAAAGCGCAGGCGCATCACGCTAGTATCTTCTAAACGAACCACGTCTGTACCGGCTTGCAGGTATTGACCTAGGTAAACGTTACGAATACCAACCACACCAGAGAATGGCGCTTTGATTTCGCGGCGATCAATCGATGCTTTTAGGCTTTCAATATCCGCTTGAAGAGAGAAGTAGTTTGCTTCTGCTTCATCGTAAGCTTCTTTAGAAATAGAGCCTTTCTTGTATAGACCTTGGTAGCGCTTGTATTTTGCTTGAGCCGCAGGCAGCTTAGCTTGAGCACTCTTTAGGTTTGCTTTTTCAACTGCTGAGTCAAGCAATACCAAAGGCTGACCTTCTTCTACTTGAGTACCAGACTCAAATGAAATTTTGTCGATCACACCGCTCGTTTCGTTTGCAACCGTAACACCTTGGTTAGGTTCGATAAAACCGATCGCATCAATCACAGGTACCCAATCAACCGCTTGAACTTCGGTTACCGTTACTGGGAACTCTGGTTCAGGTCGATTCGCCATGTATTCAGCGATCTTCTGTTGCTTAAAGAGATTGAAACCTATCACGCTGCCAAACAGCAGTACCGCGATAAGTAACATAAAGAAAGTCCACTTTTTCATTCTAATTAGAACTCCAAGTTAATGTGTAATGATTGCATCCCAACTGGCTTCAATTGCCGCTTCAATGGCAGATTGATCAAGTTGGTAATATCCAAGCGATTGTTTACGAGCCAGGGTGACACTGACTTCTAAACTAAGAGCAGCCAACACTGGGTTATCTAAGGGTTTGAATACCCCCGTCTCACGCCCTTCAGTGAAAAGTTGATCGACTTTACTGAACATCTTTCGCTCAATTTCTTTGGTCTCGTGGCTACGAACACAAGGTAAAGAGTCGTACTGAGCACGGTTCTTTAAGTTGTCGATGTTCGACACCGAGAGATCAAAAATGTTTAACCACATTTTGCGAAAGCGTTCTTTTAGTGGCATAGATTCGTCAACGCCGCGCTGAATTGCTTCGGCATTACGTTGAGCAACCTCTAAACGAACCTGTTGCAGTAAATCTTCTTTATCAGAGAAGTAGCGATAAATCGTTCCTGCTGCGACCCCAGCTTCTTTGGCCAACTTATGCATCGAGAGGCCTTGAAAGCCTGATTCTGCAATCAGGGTTTCTGCGGCATCTATGATTTTTTGTCTTTTATCTTTCATAGAAACAGAACCAGACAGTTAACATAGTGGGTTAGTGAATGAACGTTCATTCATTATAGCCTAAAGTGTCACCACATATGCAACAAACTATTGCATGAATTAGGCAAAAAAATTGTGAATGAGACGCTTAGGTATCGTTGAGTAAACATAGCAATCTGCCTGTTGCACTATTATTATATGCGCCACCTTTTTGTACTTCAGAGATGACCATGAAGCTGAACCCCAATCAAGACGCAGCCGTTAAGTACGTATCAGGCCCATGTTTGGTGCTTGCTGGCGCGGGCTCCGGTAAAACACGTGTAATTACCAATAAGATCGCATACCTGGTTCAGCAGTGTGGTTACAAAGCGCGTAATATTGCAGCGGTAACCTTTACCAACAAAGCCGCTCGAGAAATGAAAGAGCGTGTTGGTCAGACATTAGGCAAAAATGAATCCAAGGGCCTAATGGTCTCGACCTTTCATACTTTAGGCCTGAATATCATCAAACGCGAATATAAAGCGCTCGGACTTAAGTCTGGCTTCTCGTTATTCGATGACCAAGATCAGATGGCGCTGCTGAAAGAGTTAACTGAAAAGCAGCTTGATGGTGATAAAGATCTCCTTCGTCAGTTGCTGAGCACCATTTCCAATTGGAAAAATGACATGCTGACCCCTGATCAAGCCAAAGCGCAGGCTAAAGGTGAGCAGCAACAGCTTTTTGCCTTCTGCTTTGAAATGTATCAAAAGCAGATGAAGGCTTATAACGCGCTCGATTTTGATGATCTGATTTCACTGCCGGTACTTTTACTGCGTACGAATGAAGAAGTACGTCAGCGTTGGCAAAATCGTATCCGCTATCTGCTGGTGGATGAATATCAAGATACCAACACCAGCCAATATGACTTAGTGAAGTTGATTGTTGGTGAGCGTGGCCGTTTGACCGTAGTAGGGGACGATGATCAGTCTATCTACTCATGGCGTGGTGCTAAACCGCAAAACCTAGTGCTACTTGGCGAAGATTACCCAAACTTGCGCCTAATTAAGCTAGAGCAGAACTACCGTTCAACCAGCCGAATTCTGCGCGCGGCCAACATCTTGATTGCCAACAACCCGCATGTCTATGACAAGTCACTGTTTTCGGAAATTCCTGATGGTGAGAAACTCAAAGTCTTGCTGGCAAAAAATGAAGAGCATGAAGCGGAGCGCGTGACCGGTGAGCTTATCGCGCATAAGTTCCTTAATCGCACCGAGTATAAAGATTACGCCGTGCTCTACCGTGGTAACCACCAGTCGCGCTTGATTGAAAAGTCGCTGATGCAAAACCGCGTGCCTTACAAGCTGTCAGGTGGCACGTCGTTCTTTGCTCGAGCTGAAATCAAAGACATCATGGCTTACCTGCGCGTGTTGGTGAACCCAGATGATGACAATGCTTTCCTACGTATTGTGAATACACCGCGCCGTGAAATTGGTCCGGTGACGTTAGAGAAGCTTGGCAGCTATGCCAATATGCGTGGTAAGAGTTTGTTTGAAGCCAGTTTTGAGATGGGCTTAGAACAAACCCTGTCTGGCCGAGGCCTGGAAAACCTGCGCCGTTTTACTGCTTGGCTAGTGAAAATTGCTGACCAAGCTGAACGCGGTGATACGGTTGAAGCGGTGCGCTCTCTTGTGCGTGATATCAACTATGAAGATTGGTTGTACGAAACCTCTGCGAGCCCCAAAGCGGCAGAAATGCGGATGAAAAACGTCTCTGATCTCTACTCTTGGATTGTCGCTGACCTTGAGGGTGACAATTACGACCAAGAAGAGAAGACGATTAAAGAAGTGGTTCAGCGTTTAACACTGCGCGACATGATGGAACGCGGTGAAGAAGATGAAGAGAGTGATGCGGTGCAGTTAATGACGTTGCATGCTTCTAAAGGCCTCGAGTTCCCATACGTTTACTTAATTGGTAGTGAAGAAGGTATCTTGCCACACCAAACCAGTATCGATGAAGACAATGTCGAAGAAGAGCGTCGTTTGATGTACGTAGGGATTACTCGAGCGCAACGTGAACTGACCTTTACCATGTGTAAGGAACGTCGTCAGTTCGGTGAGCTAATCAAACCGACTCAAAGTCGCTTCTTAGATGAACTACCGTTTGATGATGTCGAATGGGAGCAGACTAAGAAACCAGTATCTGCAGAAGAGCGGATGGAAAAAGGGCAGGCGCACATTGCTAACTTACGCGCCATGTTTAAGAAGTAACAAAGTCGCTTCTATTATATAGAGGGAAACAAAAAAGGCTTGAGTGCATCACTCAAGCCTTTCTTTTATCTATTACAGTCTTGTGGGCTTATAGGCCTTTGATCATGTGATCAATTGCTGCAACGATTTCGTCGTCTGAACAGTCCATACATGAACCTTTCGCAGGCATCGCATTGAAGCCGTTAATTGCGTGGTCTTTTAGTACGTCTTTACCCTGTGCGATACGAGGTGCCCAGTCGCCAGCGTCACCAGTCTTAGGTGCGCCACTTACGCCAGTGCTGTGACATGCTGTACAGAACATTCCGTAAACTGCTGCACCGTCGCGTGGGCCGGTTGGCTCCGCTTTTACTGGTTCAGCACCTGCTAGGTAAACATCACCAACAGGTTTAATACGTTCTGCAATAGCATCATATTCTTCTTGGCTTACGCTTGCTGCAAAAGAGGCGCTAGAAAAAGTGATTGCAGCGACCAAAGCGGTTAATAATTTTCGAGACATATCCATTAAACTCACTTTACATTCCTGAAGGTAAGTTCGTGCTTACCCATTTATTAGAGTGTGATTATGACCTAAAGCAGTACACACTTCGTATACAAAGGGCGAATTGCTGTTAAATCAATGTAAATAATGGGTGATTATATCCTGTTAACTTGTTGCAATAAACAGCAAGTTACCTCCTTGTAATCAGTTATCTAATCGGAAATAGGGGTTTATCACACTTTAATTGTTGAAAAAGGCGCCAAACGATAAAAAAAGTTGAAAAAGTACTAGACGACATAGTGTGATATACGTATTATTCCACTCCGCCGATGGGGCATGCGCCCGTAGCTCAGTTGGATAGAGCGTTGGCCTCCGGAGCCAAAGGTCGAAGGTTCGAATCCTTTCGGGCGTGCCAATCGCCTTAAGGTTTATCGGTAAAAAATATCAGTGGTGGCTATAGCTCAGTTGGTAGAGCCCTGGATTGTGATTCCAGTTGTCGCGGGTTCAAGTCCCGTTAGCCACCCCATTCTCTTCTTTGAAAGTAGAATGAGGTAACTTCGGTTCCCAGTTTCGATTTGAAACAAAACATTCGTCGGTGAATAGCGCAGCTTGGTAGCGCATCTGGTTTGGGACCAGAGGGTCGGGGGTTCGAATCCCTCTTCACCGACCACTCTTTCGTTTAACGCTGATAGCGGTAAACAACAAAAATTAGCGGTGGCTATAGCTCAGTTGGTAGAGCCCTGGATTGTGATTCCAGTTGTCGCGGGTTCAAGTCCCGTTAGCCACCCCATTATTCAGGTAGCTTTGCTTCCTTTCTTGTGAAAACGAGATAAAACACAAGTCGGTGAATAGCGCAGCTTGGTAGCGCATCTGGTTTGGGACCAGAGGGTCGGGGGTTCGAATCCCTCTTCACCGACCACTATTCGAAAGCCTCGTCAGAAATGACGGGGCTTTTTACTTTCCAGCTGTTGGGTGCTGATTTGAACCCAGGGTGGGGTTCGCCTGATGTTCAGAGAATGGCTCTTCACCGAAGTACTATTGAAGCCCTAGACTGGCCGTCCGCGCCGAAAGGCTTTTTTACATCTAGAATTCTTAACTTCTCACTCGTGCACAGAACCCTCACCTCTTGAGCTAATCCTTCCGGCTTTGTTGCCCCTTGCATCCTCATACTTAAGCATTATGTCCACTCATGACGGAAAAAATTATTGATAATTTTCACAGATAATTGAGCTGTGCTATTTGTTTTTAGTCTTGGTTAAATTCCAGTTATTGGTCTAAATTTAAATTAATTCACTGAATAATAATTAATATTCGACTAATTGTTTTGAAGTTGTTAATCGACTCTCTGGGTGCTTGCTTGAATTTATATTCACTTGTCCTTATTGCTATAAGTTTTATGAAATAGCCAAAAGTTTAGTGTTTATGGAGTTTTGTTGCTATTTTTCATCAGGTTGGACCAAACGATGATCTAGCTTAATTGCATATTTATTTTCATAAGCTGCTTGGTTTTTGTTCGAATTCAACTTTTTGTCCTATGTTTGTTGCTTTTCTGTGAATTTTTTGCCAAATTGATGAGCTTGTAAATTACTAGAACGATATTCTGGTAAGAATGGATTCACTTTTCAGACAGGGCAGAAAGCTGCCGAAGCAGTAGAGGTCTGGTAATGTCACTTTTAGAAGTTAAAAATCTTCGAATAGAGTACCCTTCGCGTCATGGTGTACATGCCGCGGTTAAATCGCTTTCTTTTAATATTGAGCGTGGCGAGATCGTCGGTGTCGTAGGCGAGTCAGGTGCAGGTAAATCAACGGTCGGTAATGCCGTCATCGATCTACTTAGCCCTCCAGGTCGCATCGCAAGTGGCGACGTTTATTTAGATGGCGAGCAGATTTCAGGTCTGACTCCAGAGCAGATGCGTAGCGTGCGTGGTTCTAAGATTGGTTTTATCTTCCAAGACCCAATGACATCGCTCAACCCACTGTTCACCGTTGAGCAACAGCTAAAAGAAACCATCCACGCCAACATGAAAGTCACTGACGAAGAGGCATACAAACGTGCTCTGTCATTGATGGAACAAGTAGGTATCCCACAGCCAGAAAACCGTTTAAAACAGTACCCTCACCAATTCTCTGGTGGCATGCGTCAGCGTGTGGTGATTGCAATTGCTCTGGCAGGTGAACCTGACCTCATTATCGCCGATGAACCTACAACCGCACTGGATGTTTCTATCCAAGACCAAATTCTTGGCTTAATCCGCGAATTGTGTATTAAGAACAATGTCGGTTGTATGTTGGTTACCCACGATATGGGTGTGGTATCAAACGTCACGGACCGTGTAGCTGTGATGTACCGTGGTGATTTGGTTGAGTTTGGTCCGACGGCGAAAGTACTTGGTGACCCTGACCACTCATACACTCGCAGCCTAATTTCTGCGGTTCCGCGTTCAGATATGAAGCTGGATCGTTTCCCATTGGTGAGCTACATCGAAGAAGCGCACGAGATGGAGCCACTGGATGTTAAAAACCACTGGTTAGGTCAGAGCCAAGATCATCGTGATTACACTGGCTCTCTGCTGAATGTTGAAAACGTTAACTTACGCTTTGTGACTAAAGACTCTCTGTTTGAAAGTCGCCGCGAATATGTTCAAGCATCGAACAATGTTAGTTTCGAAGTGTTTGAAGGTGAGACGTTTGGTTTAGTGGGTGAATCAGGTTCAGGTAAATCGACTATCGCGCGTGTTATTGCCGGTCTATATGAGCCAAACTCAGGCAAGGTGACGTTTGAAGGTATCGACTTGACGTCATTGAAGTCAGAGAAAGAGCGTCGTCCTCTTCGCCGCCAAATGCAGATGGTGTTCCAAAACCCATACACCTCGATGAACCCGCGCATGAAGATCTTTGACATCATCGCCGAACCAATTCGTTTCCATAAATTAACCAACAGTGAAGCGGAAACCAGACAGATCGTTAACGATCTACTTGATCACGTAGGTTTGGGCAAAATGGCGGGTGTGAAGTACCCACACGAATTCTCGGGTGGTCAGCGTCAGCGTATTTCGATTGCTCGTGCATTGGCAACTCGCCCACGTCTACTTATCTGTGATGAACCGACTTCAGCATTGGATGTATCGGTACAGGCTCAGATCCTTAACTTACTGAAAGACCTCCAAGATGAGTTAAATCTCACCATGTTGTTCATCAGTCACGATTTACCGGTTATTCGCCAAATGTGTGACCGAGTAGGCGTGATGCAGATGGGTACGTTGTTAGAAGTTGCCCCAACAGAGCAGCTATTCACATCGCCACAGCATGAATACAGTAAGCAACTAATTTCCCTAATGCCTGAATTTACGGGCTTAAGAGAAGAAATAAAAACGGCGTAAGTCGTAGACCTTTCCTGATACAAGCAGCATCAGGTATTAAACAGACGCAAATACAACAACTAGGGATAGAAATCCCGCATAAGGAGTTATGCAATGAAAACCATGAAAAGCAAACTAGCAGTGGCTTTAATGGCAGCTGGCCTTAGCTTTGGCGCAGCGGCAGCAGATATTACCGTCGCTTATGATGCAGACCCAGTGTCACTTGACCCGCATGAGCAACTGTCTGGCGGTACACTGCAAATGTCTCACATGGTATTTGATCCACTAATCCGTTTTAACCAAAAGATGGAATTTGAACCACGATTGGCTGAATCTTGGGAACGTATTGATGGCGAAACGATGCAGTTCAATATCCGCCAAGGCGTTAAATTCCACTCAGGCAATGCATTAACTGCAGACGACGTAGTGTGGACATTTGACCGTCTGAAAAGCTCTCCTGACTTCAAAGGTATCTTTGGTCCAATCGTATCTATTACTAAAACTGGCGATTACACAGTTGAAGTGAAAACTGAAGGTGTTTACCCGCTAGTAGAAAACGTAATGACTTACCTGTTCCCAATGGACAGCAAGTTCTACTCAGGTAAGACAGAAGATGGTAAAGACAAAGCTGAGCTAGTTAAGCACGGTAACTCTTACGCATCGACAAATGTTTCTGGTACTGGTCCTTTCATCATCACTCAGCGTGAGCAAGGCGTAAAAGTAACGTTTGAGCGTTTCAACGATTACTGGGACAAAGAGTCTGACGGTAACGTAGACAAGCTAACGCTAGTACCAATCAAAGAAGACGCAACACGTGTTGCAGCACTTCTTTCTGGCGACGTTGACATGATTGCTCCTGTTGCACCAAACGACTACAAGCGTATTAAGAAAGCGGACAGTGTAGACCTTTACACTATGCCAGGTACGCGTGTAATTACGTTCCAAATGAACCAAAACAGCAACCCTGCACTGAAAGACGTGCGCGTTCGTCAAGCGATTACTTACGCAATCAACAACGAAGGTATTACTAAGAAAGTAATGAAGGGTGCTGCAACGGCTGCAGGTCAACAGAGCCCAGTTGGTTTCGTAGGTCACAACGCAGATCTTAAACCTCGCTACGATCTTAAGAAAGCGAAAGAGCTGATGAAAGAAGCGGGTTACGAGAATGGCTTCACGCTAACTATGATGGCGCCAAACAACCGTTACGTTAACGATGACAAGATTGCTCAAGCTTCTGCAGCAATGCTGTCTAAGATCGGTATCAAGGTTGACCTGAAGACAATGCCTAAAGCGCAATACTGGCCTGAATTCGATAAGTGTGCGGCAGATATGCTAATGATCGGTTGGCACCCAGATACAGAGGATTCAGGTAACTTTACTGAGTTCCTAGCGATGACGCGCAACGCTGAAACAGGTAAAGGTCAGTACAACTGTGGCCACTACTCAAATGCTGAAGTTGATAAGCTAATTGTAGAAACGAACACAATGACTGATCTTGAGAAGCGTAGTGCATCGCTGAAGAAGGTAGAAGAGATTCTATACAACGAAGCGGCATTCGTACCTCTACACTGGCAAGATCCATCATGGGCAGCGAAAGGTAACGTTGAGATTGGTCCAATCATCAACGGTATGAACTTCCCATACTTCGGTGACCTAGTGGTTAAATAACCGCAAGTGAACCAGACCAAGTGCTCATGACTCTGTGAGTACTTGGTCGATTTTTGGTGCTTAGCTTTGTTTCAGTCGGGTTAAGTACCATTTTTAAGACTGAAATCTATGGAAAGTTTAAGGGGCAAGGAATGTTTTCGTTTCTGGTCAAGCGCCTGTTTCAGGCACTGATAGTGATGTTTGTGATCAGTCTAGTGGCGTTTGCCATTCAGGATAACCTAGGCGACCCGTTACGTGAGTTGGTTGGTCAGTCGGTTTCAGAAGCCGAGCGCCAAGCGCTGCGTGATGATCTAGGTCTGAATGATCCCTTCATTACAAAATACACTCGCTTTGTTGGCAACGCGCTACAAGGTGACTTAGGTACATCTTACTTCTTCAAACGCCCTGCGGTTGAAGTGATTCTTGATAAATTAGTCGCAACACTAGAGCTGGTATTTGGTGCCACGCTTATTATTGTGTTCTGTTCGATCCCGCTCGGCGTTTACTCAGCAATTCATCCAAAAAGCTTCTTTACTAAGGTTGTAATGGCAGGCAGTAGCATCGGTATTTCGATTCCTGTTTTCTTAACCGCCATCATGCTGATGTATGTATTTTCCATTGAGTTGGGTTGGTTACCTTCTTATGGCCGAGGTGAAACCGCGAATGTATTTGGCTGGGAGTCGGGTTTCTTTACCCTTGATGGCTTAGCACACCTTGTCCTGCCTTGTATTGCACTGGCGTCAATCATGCTACCGCTATTTATTCGTTTGGTACGTTCAGAGATGCTTGAGGTATTGAGCTCTGAGTATATTAAGTTTGGTAAGGCGAAAGGCTTAGCACTGAACAAAATTTACTACCAACATGCATTGAAAAACACGTTGCTGCCAGTACTAACGGTCGGTGGCGTTCAGATTGGTACTATGGTGGCTTATACCATCCTGACTGAAACTGTTTTCCAGTGGCCTGGTACAGGTTTCCTTTTCCTAGAAGCAATTAACCGTGTTGATACACCGCTTATCACAGCTTACGTTATCTTTGTTGGCTTGATTTTCGTGGTAACCAACACGATTGTTGACTTGCTATACGGCATCATTAACCCGACCGTAAATCTAACAGGTAAAGGAGCATAATCATGAGTCAAACAGCAGCAGCTCCTTCTCGCTGGGAGCGTTTTAAACAGTCGGATATTTTGTATTACTTCAAGCGCGATAAAGTCGCGATGGCAAGTTTTACCGTGTTCATGCTTTTCTTGGTGATGGCTTTGGCTGCACCAGTGCTATCACCGACTGACCCATACGATTTGTCATCGATTGATATTATGGACTCAGAGCTTCCACCTTCATGGATGGAAGATGGCGATGAGCGATTCCTACTTGGTACTGATGAGCAGGGTCGTGACATTTTGTCGACTATTCTCTACGGCTCACGTCTATCACTAACGATTGGTTTCTTAGCGGTTGGTTTACAGCTAATTCTAGGTATCGTGATTGGCCTGTCTGCAGGTTACTTTGGTGGCCGTATCGATAGTTTCCTAATGCGTTTTGCTGACGTACAGCTTTCGTTTTCAACCATGATGGTCGCAATTATTGTTTCGGCTATCTTTAAAGCCAGCTTTGGTAGTGATTTCTATAGTCAGTATGCTGTGGTGATGCTGGTGGTGATCATTGGTGTGGCTGAATGGCCTCAGTATGCACGTACTATCCGTGCTTCAGTGTTAGCCGAGAAAAAGAAAGAGTATGTAGAAGCGGCGCGCGTGATGGGCTTTAAAGCACCACGCATTATGTTCCGTCATATCCTGCCAAACTGTCTATCACCAATCTTGGTTATCTCGACGGTTCAGGTGGCAAATGCGATCATGTCGGAAGCGGCGCTCTCATTCCTAGGCTTAGGTCTACCAGTTGATCAGCCATCGCTAGGTGCCCTAATCAGTATCGGCTTTAACTACATCTTCTCTGGTGCATGGTGGATCACTGCATTCCCAGGCATCGTTCTAGTCACACTGGTGTTGGTTATTAACCTACTGGGTGACTGGTTACGTGATGTATTTAACCCGAAGATCTACAAAGGGTAATTCCATACTTATCGATAAAGCCGCGATTATTCGCGGCTTTTTTGTTTGTGTCGTATTTCAATTCGGTAATCAATGTTTACTGGATTAGGCGGAGCGTTTTACGGCGATTTCGTGTCTGATTATTAAAATGAGTAGTAGGCCATTTCTTACAATTGAGGTGGTCTGAAAATAAACATAATAATTAAGTCATGAAGAAGGTAAGTGAGTGAAGCCTGGAAAAACGGGAATAGTTCGTGTGCTACATGCAACGCGCTATTCAATCAAGGGGCTAAAGGCTGCTTGGCAGTATGAAGCGGCATTTAGGCAAGAGAGCATCATCGGTTTAGCCATGTTGCTAGTGGCGTTATGGTTACCAGTGACCGCGGTTGAAAAGGTGTTGCTGATAGGCAGCCTGTTTATTGTCGTGATTGTTGAATTGCTTAACTCGGCAATCGAAGCTGTGGTTGACCGCATTGGTAGTGAGTTGCATGAGTTGAGTGGTCGAGCTAAAGATATCGCCTCTGCTGCGGTGTTTGTTGCTTTGACTTTGGTGCTGCTGACCTGGGGAATCATTGTCGGAGGTCTGCTATGACAAGTTGGATTAGTCGACACCCTATCAAGCTAAGCTATGTGGCGCTTAGTGCGTTGCTGGCGATCTATTTCTCTCTGGCGTTAAACCTGCCGATTTACAAGGAACTGCACCAGCTTTTCTCAGCTATGGATGCGGTAAAGCTTGGCTTTATCATCTCTATTCCGCTGTTCTTTTTTGCGGTGCTCAACTTGCTGTTCAATCTGTTGAGTTGGCCAATGGTGACCAAGCCTTTCTTTAGTCTGCTATTGGTCCTTTCCGCTTTAGTCAGCTACGCCGGCTATAACTACGGCACCATCTTTGACACCAATATGATCGTCAATATCATGCAGACTGACAGCAGTGAGGCGAGTGCGTATCTTAGCCTTTACTCGATATTGTGGGTGATCGGCTTTGGTGTTGTGCCAGCGGCGCTGCTGATCATGTTGCCAGTTAAGCGCGAATCGTGGCTCAAACTGATTGGTAAAAAACTACTTTCTATACTGCTTTCTGTGTTGATGTTGGCAGTGATTGCTGGGCTTTATTATCAGGATTACGCCTCATTTGGTCGTAATCACAGCTATTTAAAGAAAATGATCGTGCCAACTCAGCTTGTCTATGCGACCAGCAGCTATATCAAGCAGACCTATTTCTCCACTCCTCAGCCATATGTCGAGTTAGGGCTTGATGCCCACCAGTCTAAACAGGCACTAGAGCAAGCTAAACAGAAGCCTAACCTTGTCGTGTTGGTGGTCGGTGAGACCGCACGTTCGCAAAACTATCAGCTTAATGGCTACGGCCGTGAAACTAACCCTTACACCAGCAAGTTAGACGTAGTGTCGTTTCAAGATGTCCGTTCTTGTGGCACGGCAACTGCGGTGTCCTTGCCGTGTATGTTCTCTATCTTGACCCATGACAGCTATGACCATGATCAGGCCAATAACCAAGACAATGTGCTCGATATTCTCAATCGGGCTGGAGTCTCTATGATCTGGGAAGATGACGATGGTGGGGACAAAAATGTCGCTCGACATATTGAAGTGCAGATGATGCCGCGTTCACGCAAAGACAGCGAGTGTGATGGCAATACCTGTTATGACATGGTGCTGCTAGAAAACTTATTGCCGAATATCGAGCGGCTTTCGGGCAATGAGATGATTGCACTGCATCTTATTGGCAGCCATGGACCAACCTACTATAAGCGTTATCCAAAGGATATGGCGGTGTTCCAGCCTGATTGTCCGAGAGCTGATATTGAAAATTGTACTCAGCAACAGATCCTCAATAGTTACGATAACAGCATTCGTTATACTGATTATGTAATGAGTAAGGTGATTGACCAGTTACGTGCACTGGAGGCGAAATACAATACCGCGGTGATCTATCTGTCTGACCATGGTGAGTCGCTGGGGGAAGGGGGCATGTATTTGCATGGGGCGCCGTACGCGTTTGCACCAGATTACCAAACGACGGTACCGCTTATTGTTTGGATGTCACAAGGTTTCCAACAGGCGAAAAATATCAACTACGATTGTCTTAAGCAAAACGCCAAGATGCGTGGACACTATTCGCAAGATAACTTGTTTCACTCTTTATTGGGCATAATGGATGTCGAAACGGAAACCTATCGGGCAGAGAAAGATATCTTTTCTGCGTGTCGGGTTAACTTGTGAGGATATCAATTGCTTAAAGGGTGATCTGAGCCTTGGATTTAGCGTGTAGATTCTCACTACACTAAGGGCCGTAATTGATTACGGCTCTTTTTTTGCATTCACTTTTTCTCAACAGTGAACAAGTAATAATGTCACACTATTTGTCTGCATAGTGGATAAAAGAATGAAGTTTATGGATATCGATATGGCAGCAAAGCCAAAGCAATTTTTTTCTAAGCGATGGAGCCTTATTGCTCTATTGGCCTTGCCAGTTATGCCTGCGCCCGTACTGGCACAAGAGTTCCTCTGTGATGCAACACAAGCTTATGCGAATGAACTGCCGGTGCTCGATAAAGCCTGCCCGATCGGCAAAGGGATATGGGGCAATTCTAAGCCGCGTGGCAGTGAATCTACTTTTTGGATTCAGTGTGGTGTGTTTGGTAAGCCGCTGTCATTGGAGAAAGCTAAGGCCCTGTATAAGCACATCGGCACCGATGTATGGATAAAGCCTGAAGCGAAAGGCTGGCGTTGCCTAATAGGACCTTATACAAATTTCGCTGAGGTGAAGCAGGACCTTGCTAACGTAAAAACGGAAAAGGGCTATAAAGAAGCCTTCATTCGTGAAGTAGTGAGCGGGGCAGCAGCGACACCGCCACCAGCCAAAACCAAAAAGTCATCTAAACCTGCAGCTCAGTCTACAACGGTAATACCGGCCCCGATAAAACAACCGGCTAAGCCAGCCGTTGTTGCCTCGCCAGAGCCGAAAAAAGCGCAACAAGAAATTGCGATTCGTTTAGCGACCACCATTAATGGCGTTGAGTACAAAGTGCCGTACGTGATGTTTAGTGACGATCAGTTCTATATGGAACATTCGTTGCCATGGAATCGCATGAGTTATGAGGAAGCGTATAAGACCTGTTATCGCCTTGGAATGGGAATGGCTACAGTTGAGCAATGGCAGGCTTTGCTAAAGTCTGGTGAGATGGAAAAGAGGAAATGGCCAATGCATCTACCTTATTGGGGTAGCAACAAAGTTGGCTTATTTACCAGTGGCAAGACCAACCAGCTAAAAGGCACTTCATTGCTTAACGTGTTGTGTGCTAAATAAAAGGAAAATCAGTAGCGCAGGCTACTGATTTTTTGTTTGTGACTCCTCGATGAGCTCAAGATATTTCTTTTCAACAAAGTCCTTCTCTTTCGCCATATGATGCAACTGTTGCTGTGATGCTTCGAGTTGGGCTGACAGCTCTTCGATATCGCCTTGCGATGTGAGTTTCTGTTTGTAATCTTCAATTGTTGCCATCATCTGCTGTCTCTCTTTTTGCAGTTCTTTGGCTAAGTTATCGCTCCCACCAGCTTCAGTGATCTGAATGTACTCTTGTTCCAGTTGTTCAAACTGCTTTTCTAGCTGCTGTTTTTCTTGTTGAAGTGAATCAACTGTGTCGGTTTGTTTTAGCAGTTTGTTCCTTGTTTGGCGAAGTCCTTTAACGCTTTTATCGAGGTCGCCTTTGAGCTTTTTAATTAATCGATGTGACTTACTCAGTTTTTGATTAAGTTCATCGATAGAGGCCTGCTCTTGCCCACTAAGCTCATTCTTAGCCATTTTTATTTGGGAGACTTGAGACTCTAAAGCCTCTTGTATCAGGATGAGATCGTTCAAGGTGTCACTATTTTCAGCAGTGTAGCTTAACGCATTATCGACGGAAGTTTGGCAAAGCTCATAAGTCTCTTGATCAAGGTTGTTGCCTGCTGAGACCTGAAGGGCGAAATGGCGAAACTCGCGCAAGATCAATAATAAGATGATAAACCAGCCTAATAGCACCAGTAGCCCTAGATCAATTGCGAGAGCCATAAGGTTTTCGGAGGTCATTAATAGTGCCAAATCCATGAAATGATTTCGTAAGTTGCGAAGTTTATCGTTTGTAAGTTTAGTTGGCCTACGAAAATATGCCTATAATTTAGACAGTTCTAGATTCGGTGGTATGCCAATTCGTGAAAATTTTGATAGTAGACGACAGTAAAGCAACATTGGAGATTGTCAGGCGAGGCTTGGAAAGCTTTGGTTATTGTCGCCTATCGATCAAGAAAACCTGTGACGCCCGCGAAGCCATCACCGTTGCTCAAGAGTGGCACCCTGATATAGTCCTGACGGATTGGTACATGCCAGAAATGACGGGGCTTACCTTGATTCAAGAACTGATGAAACTGGGTGAAGAGATAAAAATTGGTATGATCACTACGGTTGATGATCAGGTACAGATAAAGCAGGCCAAAGAAGCTGGAGCAAATTTTGTACTTAGCAAACCATTTGAAGATGCTGAACTGCATAGGTTATTGCTGCCGTTGGTTCAAGGGGCAAAAGAGAGTCAGAAAACGTTAGACTCGATTAATGAAGTTCAGAAAGAGTTGGCACTGCCTAAGCTGTCGCAATTAGAAAAGTTGTTACAGAGAGAACTGGGCAACAAGCTCGTACTGAGTAATCTCGTACCGCAATCATTTGATGAAAGCAAAATCCCCTGTGTACTCGCTGTGTATGAGGATACGGCAACCCAACGACCAAGAGCGGTCGCCATGCTAGATCTACAAGCCATTTGTGTGCTGTCACAATCAGGAAAGTCAGTATCAGAGAGTGATATTGCTCAGGCCCAGCAGAGTAAATTGGTGGGTAAGGCAATGCTTGATGCCTGCCATAAGGTTCTATCTTTGTCTGCTTTGGCTTTTCTTGATAGCCAAACTCGAAAGAGTTTGCGCCTAAAGAGTGTCAGCTTTGTCTCCGAGGAATTCGACAAATTAAAAACACTGTATAGCAAAGAGGCCGATAAACGTGTCGATTTCTCATGTCAGTTGGGGGGAATGGCGATGGGGAAGGTGACTTTGGTCGGTTTCTAGTGATGAAACAAAAAAGGGTGCCGAGGCACCCTTTTACATTTAACGCATAGTAACAAACTCTTCTGAGCCAGTTGGGTGGATAGCCACAACAGAGTCGAAGTCTGCTTTGGTTGCGCCCATCTTCATTGCTACGCCGAAGCCTTGAATCATCTCATCAACCGTGAAGCCGATACCGTGTAGACCAACAACAGTCTCTTCTTCGCCGGCACAAACTAGCTTCATCTTACATGGCTGACGGTGCTTAGTTACCGCTGTGTACATCGCCGTAAAGCCAGACGTGTAAACTTTCACGTTGTCTTTGCCGTACTTCTCTTCAGCTTCTTGTGTCGTTAGACCAATCGTGCCGATCGGTGGGTGGCTAAATACAACAGTAGGGACTAGGTTGTAGTCCATTTTCGCATTGGTTTTGCCGTTGAACAGACGCTCAGAAAGTTGGCGACCTGCTTTAACTGCAACAGGAGTCAGCTCGATACCGCCTTCCATGATGTCACCTACACAGTAGATGCCTTTCACGTTAGTTTCTTGGTACTCGTCTACTTTGATGTAGCCACGGTCGTTAGTTTCAACGCCAGTAGATGCAAGGTTGATTGCGTCCGTTGCTGGGTGACGGCCAATTGCCCAGATAAGTTGGTCAACGTTTTGCGTGTTGCCGTTTTCTAGGTGAAGAGTCAGGCTGCCATCCGCTTCTTTAACAATCTCTTTTGGAATAGATTGAGTGTGCAGCTTAGGACCTTCTGCGTCCATTACCTCAACTAGCGTTTCAATGATCATTGGGTCAAAGCTACGTAGCGGAGATTCTTTGCGCACAAACAGGTGAGTCTCAGTGCCAAGTGCATTCAGAACACCAGCGATTTCTACCGCAATGTAACCTGCGCCGATAACGGCAACGCGTTTAGGTTGCTCGTTTAGCTCAAAGAAGCCGTTAGAGTCGATGCCGTACTCAGCGCCAGGGATGTTAGGAATGCTTGGACGACCACCCACAGCGATTAGGATATGATCTGCTGTGTAGTGTTCGCCATTTACTTCAACCGTTTTCTCATCAACAAACTTAGCGAAGCCTTTGATGACGTTTACTTTGTTGTTACCCAGAACACGATCGTAAGACTGGTGGATACGACCAATGTAAGCTTGGCGACTTTCAACTAGTTTGCTCCAGTCAAAGCCTTTTACATCTACATCGAAGCCGTAGTCTTCAGCGTATAGGTTCATTGCATCCGCAATTTGCGCACCGTGCCACATAACCTTCTTCGGTACACAGCCAACGTTTACACACGTACCGCCTAGGTCTTGAGCTTCAATCAGCGCGACTTTTGCGCCGTACATAGCTGCACGGTTAGCCGATGCGATGCCGCCTGAGCCGCCGCCGATACAGATGTAATCAAAATGAGTCGCCATTACTTTCTCCGAGCTTATTAATTTATTTGATTGCTACTGAGTATATAGGGATGAATTTGAGCAAACTCAATCCGCTACTCAGAGCTGTCCTTGTTGCTTATCATAAATCGACTCTGACTGATTTCCCAATGGGAAAAAGTGAGGTTGGTTATGACAAATAGCGATAATAGCCGTCATATTTGAAGCTGCAGCGTTGTTGACTGCGTAAATCCACCCTAATTACATAGAACACCTATGCGCATAGGGCTGTATTTACTTGTCGCCTAGCTGCAACTCCAACTATTTAGGCTAGAGTAATCTTACTCCGGTACTATCCATTCCACCTTAAAGTGACCGGTTGCAGGAGCAATTGCTTCTTGCAGGAATGGCAAAATTTCTTTCATCTGGCTTTCTAGTTTCCACGGCGGGTTAATCACGATCATGCCTGATGCTGTCATACCACGCTCATTGGTGTCCGGAGATACGCCTAATTCGATTTGCAGTATCTTGCGAATGCCTAAGCCTTCTAAGCCTTCAATCATATCTTCGATGTCGCAGCGGTTAACTACAGGGTACCAAATTGCGTAGATGCCCGTTGCCCAGCGCTTATGGCTTTGGAAGATCGCCTGTACCACGTCGCGGTACTCTTTCGCTAGCTCGTAAGGTGGGTCGATCAGCACTAAACCACGACGTTCTTGTGGTGGCAGACTTGCCTTAAGTCGCTTAAAGCCATCTTCTTTGTAGATGCTGACTTGGCGGTCACGATGGAACTCTTGTTCTAGCAGCGGGTGATCGGCTGGGTGAAGCTCAGTCAGGACCATGCGATCTTGCGGGCGAAGTTGAGCACGAGCAACACGGGGTGAGCCTGGGTAGTAGCGCAGTGCATCACCGTTATTGAGCGTTTTAATTGACTCAAGGTAGCTTTGGATATCTTGTGGGATATCAGCTTGATCCCAAATACGAGCGATACCTTGTTTGTACTCGCCAGTTTTTTCTGACCACTCGTGAGTCAGGTCGTAACGACCAACACCTGAGTGGGTATCGTGGTAAACAAATGGCTTATCTTTCTGCTTGAGCGCATCCAGAATAAGGCTTTGAACGATATGCTTAACCACGTCAGCGTGGTTACCAGCGTGAAAACTGTGGCGATAACTTAACAAAATGACTCTCTCGAAATGGTCTTGCAACCATATTGAAGTTAATACGAACGATTCGCTGATTATATACTCAGTGGCTTTGCGATGCTCGTATTTAGCAACAACTTAGCTGCATCTCTCTATTGAAAAATGCTTATCGCACCTATATTTAATCTTTAAGACGTTGAATATACTCAATAGACGAACCCGTAGTTCGCTTTGGCTAACAAAAGGAATGATTTATGTCGAATCCACTTCTTAGTTTTACCGATTTGCCCCCGTTTTCACAGATTAAACCAGAACATGTTAAACCAGCGGTAGAGCAGGCGATTGCTGACTGTCGAGCTAAAATCGAACAGGTACTAGCCGGTGATATCACACCGAGCTGGGAAAGTGTCGTGGCGCCAATCGAAGAGGTGGATGACCGCTTAAGTCGTATTTGGTCACCGGTGAGCCACATGAACTCTGTAGTTAACAGTGATGAACTGCGTGACGCATATGAAAGCTGCCTGCCACTGCTGTCTGAATACGGCACTTGGGTTGGCCAACATAAAGGCCTATTTGAAGCGTATAAAGCGCTAAAAGCTGACGAGAACTTTGCATCACTGACTCAAGCGCAAAAGAAAACCATCACTGATTCTCTGCGTGATTTTGAATTGTCTGGTATTGGTCTACCTGCGGATGAACAGCACCGTTATGGTGAGATAAGCAAGCGTATGTCAGAGCTAGGCTCTAAGTTCTCTAATAACGTACTTGATGCCACTATGGGTTGGAACAAGCACGTGACGGATGAAGCAGACCTTGCGGGTATGCCTGAGTCGGCATTAGCAGCAGCGAAAGCGGCGGCTGAATCTAAAGAGCTAGACGGTTACTTGTTAACGCTCGATATTCCATCTTACCTGCCAGTGATGACTTACTGTGATAACCAAGACCTACGCAAAGAGCTGTACGAAGCATATGTTACGCGCGCTTCTGACCGTGGTCCAAAAGCTGGTGAGTGGGACAACACTGAGATCATCAATGAGCAGCTAAAACTGCGTTATGAAATCTCTCGTATGCTTGGCTTTAACACTTACAGCGAAAAGTCCCTGGCAACCAAAATGGCCGAGAACCCTTCTCAGGTGTTAGGTTTCTTGAATGACTTAGCAAGCAAGGCAAAACCTCAAGGTGAGCGTGAAGTTGAAGAACTGCGCCAGTTTGCCAAAGCCGAGTTTCGCGTTGAAGAGCTAAACCTGTGGGATATTGCTTACTACAGCGAAAAGCAGAAACAACACCTTTTCCAAATTTCAGACGAAGAGCTGCGCCCATACTTCCCTGAAGCAAAAGCGGTAAGTGGTCTGTTTGAAGTGTTGAAGCGCGTCTTCGGTATGACAGTTCAAGAGCGTGAAGGTGTGGATACTTGGCACGAGTCAGTACGTTTCTTTGATATCTTCGATGCGGATAACAACCTTCGTGGTAGCTTCTACCTAGACTTGTACGCTCGTGAACATAAACGTGGCGGCGCTTGGATGGATGAGTGTCGAGTTCGCCGTATTAATGAGTCTGGTGAGCTGCAATCGCCAGTGGCGTATCTAACCTGTAACTTTAACCGCCCAGTCGGTGATAAGCCTGCGCTATTTACTCACGATGAAGTAGTAACGCTGTTCCACGAATTTGGACATGGTATTCACCACATGCTGACTCAAGTTGAATCGGGTGCAGTATCGGGTATCAATGGTGTGCCATGGGATGCGGTAGAGCTACCAAGTCAGTTCCTAGAAAACTGGTGTTGGGAAGAACAAGCACTGGCGTTTATTTCTGGTCACTTCGAAACGGGTGAAGCGTTACCAAAAGAGATGCTAGAGAAAATGCTGGCGGCGAAAAACTTCCAGTCAGCGATGTTTATCTTGCGTCAGCTAGAATTTGGTTTGTTTGACTTCACTCTTCACACTGAGTTTGACCCAGAAGTTGGTCCTCGAGTGCTTGAAACGTTGGCAGAAGTGAAATCCAAAGTTGCCGTATTACCAAGTCTCGAGTGGAACCGCTTCTCACACAGCTTTAGCCATATCTTTGCTGGTGGTTACAGTGCTGGCTACTACAGCTACTTGTGGGCAGAAGTGTTGTCATCAGATGCGTTCTCTCGTTTTGAAGAGGAAGGTATCTTTAATACCGAAACAGGTAAGAGCTTCCTAAACAACATCCTTGAAATGGGTGGCAGTGAAGAGCCAATGGAGCTGTTTAAACGCTTCCGCGGCCGTGAGCCACAAATCGATGCCTTGCTGCGTCATTCTGGAATTAGCGCTTAATTCCTTTTTGAGGAATAAACAAAACGCCCCTGACTTGATGAGTCAGGGGCGTTTTTTATTGATATGATAATCAGCGCCGCATGCAAGGAGGTAATATGCTGAAACTAGGTAAGATGTTGATATTGAGCGTACTGCTGGGTGCGTCTGGTTGTGCTGAGCTAAAACAAGCGGGGACTGATATTGGTCACGCGACTCGTGATGCTACTACGGCTATCGGCCACGCAACACGAGATGCGACCAAAGCGATAGGTCACGCCTCTCGTGATGCAGTTAACTCGGTCAACGATGATTTAAACAGTGATGGCTAGCGAGCAAACTTAGTTCTTAGCAGCTTATCGATAGAGAATGGTCCTGGTCCCCATACCACCACGATTAGGATCATCAGGCCCCATAATTGGTGGTCAAAGAAGCCTTGTTCCCACAACACAGGGTAAGAGACCACTGCGATAATATTAAATACAAATAGGATCGCTGCCATTGGTCGGGTTAATAATCCAAACGCCACAAACACAGGCAGAATCAGCTCTGCTGCGGTACCCATATAAGCGGCTAGCTGCCATGGCAAAATAGGTACTTGGTATTCGTACTCAAATAGATAGAGGGTGCTATCCCAAGTGACAATCTTAGTCAGCCCTGAGTTGAAGAATACCCAGGCAACCCAAAGTCGGCAAAACAGCAGTAACAGAGGAACAAAAGCACTCTGAATCGTATTGATAATATTGTCGTAAGTGTTGAGCATATTTTTGATTGAATCGGACATGCCTATCCCCTTAATCCGCAAGTGTAAATCCAGCAATCACATTGCTGTCAAAAATCAGATTGATATGTTGTAGTTGTTCTGGTGGTATCTCACCCAGCGTGCAGCCGGAGTGTAGGTACTGCAGCAAGTCAAACGCGTCGCTTGCTATCTTTTGTGTCCACACCTCTCCCTGAGCAGAACAACAAATGAAGCCTTGCTCTGCTTGGTGTAATTGCAAGTCGTCAAATTGGTTGTCGGCAATGGCTTTTTGCAAGGAGTACACGGCATAAGAGGAATGGAAAAGCACCACGCCCGGTAATAAATGCAGATGAATTGAGGCCTGTTGCATTGGCTCAACCTCAGCAAGTTTGGCGAGTGGCAACAGTTCACCAGAGAGTGAAATTTGCCCCTGTTGCTGCTGGGCTAAATCAATACACCATTCAAATCGCGCTACTTCCGCCGCATAAGGGGCCGCTTCGACAACCGCAGGAAAATGGTTAATCGACTCGCTGAAATGTTCCCCATAGTGGCTGACATCACCTGAAGTTAATGGGTGGTTGAGTACATGCTGACGGGCCATTTGATTAAAGCACTCTTCGCCAACTAGAGTCGACACCATAGGGTAGGTCGCAGCGAGCACTTCGCTAAGGCTAATGACAAAGTTATTGCGATAAATCTGCATTCGTTCATCAGCCGTAAAGGTATCGCTAGCAATATTGCACGCCTCACCGTTGGCTTGATAGTGCAAGGCAGTGGCAAACGTTTGTTGTAGCTCGGCAAGAGAAACATCACTCATGAGACTTTCCTTTGCTTATCTTGCCAACGTTGCAGTTGGCGGCTGGCCTTGGTTGCCTCGTTTAACAATACCTCTGGCTCAGGGATATCTAAATCCCACTCAATCAGAGTATGACGCTCACCATACGACTCAAGCCAATATTGATAGAGCTGCCACACTTCATCACTGACTGGGCGGCTGTGGGTATCAATCCAGATTTCACCTTGCTCGAGGTGTTTGATGGTAAACCCAGCGAGGTGAATCTCATCTACTGCGTGTTCTGGGATGGCATTGATATATTCAACACTATCGAAACCATGATTAAAGGCGGAGACGTGAATGTTGTTTAAATCGAGTAGTAGCCGACACTCAGTACGCTTTTGCACTTCGGCCAAGAACTCCCACTCTTTAATGGTCGAGTGATTAAATTTGAGATAGCTGGAAGGGTTTTCAATCAGCAGAGGTCGCTGAATGGCATCTTGAACCTCCTCAACATTACGACAAAAGACCTTGAGTGCTTCTTCGGTATAAGGCAGTGGTAGCAAGTCATTAAAATAATGGCCGCCAGTTTGACTCCAACTGAGATGATCGGAAACCAAAAATGGTTCAACATCGTTAATTAGACTGCGAAGTTGCGTCAGGTGCTGTTGGTTTATTCGCTCAACACTACCCAGTGAAAGACCGATACCGTGGCAACTGATTTGGTAGTGGTTAGCAAGAAGGTGCAGTTGTTGCCTTGCCTTAGAGCAGGGTTGGAAATAGTTTTCGCTATGGATCTCTAGCCAAGACAGCTGTGGTTTTTGTTCGACAAAGTAGTCTAAATGTGGAGAGCGTAGTCCTACGCCGACTTGGGGATGAAAAGTGGTTGATTTCACAAACGCCATCCTTGAATAGTGATGGGATGAGACAAGGCGGTCAGTTGAGCCTAGACCGCCTGTGGTCATCGGTAGAAATTATGATGATTGAGTGCTACCGCCCGCCAATTTGCCACATAGTCCTTTAGGTACGACAACAAATGCATCAGATTGGTTATCTTCTTTTGCTGTACCTGCACAAGAGCTGGTTTTCGTTGCACAGTCATTTTTGCCTGCTTTCGCTACGCCGTAGCATTTTTCTTTTTCAGCCGCGACCGCTGGCGCTGCAGTTAAAACGGTACCACCAAAAGCAATGAGACTTGTAACAGCAGCGGTAACAGCAAGATTAGACTTTTTCATAATTATTTCCTCAGACTTAATTCCTTTACTTATGTAGGCAAGTGAATCATGTGTGAATTCATCAACTTGCTTAGTTAAAAGGATAGAGAAGGGAGCGGAAAACTTTCAAAAAAATTATCTTTCCATCGAATATTATTTGTCGAACTTATCTAAAGTGTTGTTTTTTATAAAGAATAAATGTGCAATTTTTTCCGCTTTTTTTGTTGCTGGTGCAGTCTCTGTAGAACCTTACTCTACAGCGGGCGTGTTTCTCACCTAGCATCTTAGGGTCACTCGGGTATAATGCCTTTTCATGTATAGATAAACAGTAGCTGAGCCCCCGAATGGATCCTTCATTACTTCTCGATGGTCTGAATGACAAGCAGCGTGAAGCTGTTGCCGCCCCACTAGAAAACTCACTTGTCTTAGCTGGTGCAGGCAGTGGTAAAACGCGCGTGCTGGTGCATCGTATTGCGTGGTTGATGTCGGTTGAGCAAGCTTCGCCATTCTCAATTATGTCAGTAACCTTCACTAACAAAGCGGCAGCGGAAATGCGTGGTCGTATTGAAGAGATAATGATGGGCAGCGCTTCGGGAATGTGGAATGGTACTTTCCATGGTATCTGTCACCGAATCCTACGTGCTCACTACCTTGATGCTACGCTACCTGAAGATTTCCAGATCATTGATACTGATGATCAGGTTCGTCTATTGCGTCGCTTGATTAAAGCGCAAAACTTAGATGAAAAGCAGTGGCCAGCAAAACAAGTCGCGTGGTGGATCAATGGCAAAAAAGATGAAGGTCTGCGCCCAAGTCACATTGATGCCTATGGCGATCCGATTACTAAGACTTATCTACAACTGTACACCGCTTACCAAGAAGCGTGTGACCGCGCAGGTTTAGTCGACTTTGCGGAAATCTTACTCCGTGCCCATGAGCTACTGCGAGATAAGAAACATATCCGCGAACATTACCAAGCTCGCTTTAAACATATTCTGGTCGACGAATTCCAAGACACCAACAACATCCAATATGCTTGGCTACGCATGATGGCTGGTCCTGACTCACATGTGATGATTGTTGGTGATGATGACCAGTCTATCTATGGTTGGCGTGGCGCTAAGATTGAGAACATTGAGAAGTTTACTCATGAGTTCCCAAGCGTTAACACCATTCGCCTTGAGCAGAACTATCGCTCAACTAAGACCATTCTAGAAGCGTCAAATACTCTGATTGCTAATAACACTGAGCGTATGGGTAAAGAGCTGTGGACTGACGGTGCGGAAGGTGAACCAATTTCCGTTTACTCGGCCTATAACGAGCTTGATGAAGCGCGCTTTGCGGTGAATAAAATCAAAGAGTGGCAGGATAAAGGCGGCGTACTCAATGATGCCGCGATGCTGTATCGAAACAACGCCCAGTCGCGTGTTCTTGAAGAAGCATTGATTCAAGCGGGTTTGCCATATCGTATTTATGGCGGTATGCGATTCTTCGAGCGCCAAGAAATCAAAGATGCTTTAAGCTATTTACGTCTGATGTCGAATCGTAATGATGATGCGGCGTTCGAACGTGTAGTGAATACGCCAACACGTGGTCTAGGTGATAAAACCCTTGAGACAATTCGCTTTGCCGCGCGCGACCAAGGCAGCACTATGTGGCAAGCGAGTCTGCACTTACTGGAAAACCAAGTCTTGCCAGGGCGAGCAGCTGGCGCACTGAGTCGCTTTATTGAATTGGTTAATGCACTTGAAGATGACACCTGTGAATTGTCTCTGCATGAACAAACTGACCATGTGATCAAATACTCTGGCCTGTTCGCGATGTACGAACAAGAGAAAGGCGAGAAGTCGAAAGCACGTATTGAGAACTTGGAAGAGCTGGTTACGGCAACACGTCAGTTTGAAAAGCCAGAAGAAGCAGAAGATATGACGCTGCTGACGGCGTTTTTGACTCACGCAGCGCTAGAGGCGGGTGAAGGTCAAGCGGACGAATTTGATGATGCGGTTCAGCTAATGACCTTGCACAGTGCAAAAGGTTTGGAGTTCCCACTGGTATTTATGGTTGGTGTCGAAGAGGGGATGTTCCCAAGCCAAATGTCCGCGGAAGAAGCAGGCCGTTTGGAAGAAGAGCGCCGACTTTGCTACGTGGGTATGACCCGTGCAATGGAAAAACTCTACATTACCTACGCAGAGATGCGTCGTTTGTACGGTCAAGATAAGTATCACAAACCATCACGCTTTATTCGCGAGCTTCCAGAGAAGTGCCTTGATGAAGTACGTATGAAAGCGCAAGTGAGCCGCCCAGCAAGCTCTGGCCGCTTTAGCCAAACCGTAGTGAAAGAAAGCTTTAACGAAACTGGCTTTAGTCTAGGTTCACGCGTTATGCACCCTAAATTTGGTGAGGGCACCATCATCAATTTTGAGGGCAGTGGTCCACAAAGCCGAGTTCAAGTTGCCTTTAATGGCGAAGGGATTAAGTGGTTGGTGACCGCTTACGCTCGGTTAGAGCAGCTCTAATCTTCAGTGGTAGTAAATCCTAAAGGCATGCTTCGGTATGCCTTTATACTATTTGGCCTATGATGATCTAAAAGCTTCCTGAGCGGTGTCGTTGCTGAAAAAGGGAACCTATGTGATGGGGCGAACAAGCGAAGTTAACGTAGCAACGAGTTCAAATATGAAGAGAAAAGATAAAGAAAAACCCCGAGGGCGTGAGCCCATCGGGGTTATAGTCTTACTCGCAGCAATCCGGCTACTATAGGTGCTCCATGCATCTAATCCTTGATAGTATGCTGATGTCCTTCAGCTCAATCCTTTACTCGCCATCCTAGCGGTGTCCGTATTTGACCCTATCCTGGTCCACTAACAATCCTCGTTAGCTCACGTCGCTTGTTCCTTGAGCGGTGTCCTTTTCATCATCCTGATGATAAGTCCTTTCCTCGTCCAGAGGTGTCCATTTCCCATCCTTAGTAGCAACCATCCTAGTTACTATTGCGTCCGTTCAATGTCCTATTTGCTTTCCATGCCGACTATTCATCCTGAATAACCGTATCTTCTTCCTGAAGATTACCTAATCCGTGGTAATTTCCTGTTCCGTGTCAGTATCCTTCCGACATGATTAATATTACGCTTTTGACGATTTTCAGCAATATGACGCAAACGTTTTTCTACATAAAAATTCGAACTAAAAATATACATAGTGTTATTAATCAATTACTTATGTTTGGTTGCTTACATTTCTCTCAGCAAAAAAGCTATATTTACTCACTTGCTTGTGAGAGATCTCGCACAAGCAAGTGAGGCGATCGACGTTATTTGCCTATCGCAGCTCCTTCACGTCTTGGGTCAGCAGCACCTTGCAATTGACCGTCTTGAACTAAGATAGCGTGAAGGCCCGAGTTTAAGTCACGTACGTTGACCTTAAAGCCCATCTCTTCTAGTTCAGGTTTAAGCGTTTCAGCCTTTGTCCCTTGCTCGATGTCTAATGTGCCAAAGCGGTTAAGTAGGTGTGGTTGATTGACGGCTTGCTGGATATCCATCCCCCATTGGGTATGAGCAATGATGGCTTGAGCAACATAACCTATGATACGGCTACCACCGGGAGAGCCAATGGCCATATAGGGTTTATCATCTTGCATGATAATAGTTGGCGCCATCGATGAACGCGGGCGTTTGCCTGGTTCTAAGCGGTTAGCGATCGGTTTGCCCTCTTTGTGAGTTCGGAACGAGAAGTCGGTGAGCTCATTATTGAGGAGGAAACCATTAGTCATGAGGCGCGAGCCAAACGCATTTTCAATCGTAGTAGTGATAGAAACGATATTTCCTTGCTTATCTACGACATTAAAATGGCTGGTGGAAGGCAGCTCAATTGATTCATCCATGCTTTGGCGTTGTGCGTAACTCCATGGAGGAGAGCCAGCACTCACAGTCGCTAAAGCTTTGCCCGGCTTGATCAGTTGTGCACGTTGTTTGAGGTACTCTTTATCAAGTAAGCCTTGAGTCGGCATCGGCACAAAATCCTCATCGGCCATATACATACCGCGATCGGCAAACGCCAGTCGCGATGCATCTGCAATCACTTGCCAAGATCTGGCGTCATTGGCTCCCCAGTCTTTTAAATCAAACTGTTCAGTCATCGCCAGTATTTGACCGACTGTTAGTGCACCTGAGCTTGGTGGACCCATGCCGCAGATGTCATAACTTTGGTAGGCCGAGCAGACGGCTTCGCGCTGCTTGACGCTATAGGCATCAAAATCTTTTTGTGCCAGCACTCCTGGATTACCCGCTGCGTTTTGTACTGTCTCGATAATGCTGTCAGCAATTGGCCCTTGGTAAAAAGCTTTCGCCCCTTGCTTGGCAATGGCAGTCAAAGTTTCAGCATATTGTGGATTTTTAAGTAGTGTCCCAGCCGTTTTCGGTGAGCCGTCAGGATTAAAGAAATATGCTTTGGTTGTGGCAAAGCGACTTAAACGCTCGGCATCGTTTTCAATTAAGATGGCAAGGCGCGGGCTGATCTCAAATCCTTTGGTTGCGACCTCAATGACTGGCTCAATTAGCTTGCGCCATTCAAGTTGGCCATATTTTTGATGGGTATCCCACATCAACTTAACTGTGCCCGGTGTCCCGACAGAGCGCCCACCTACCACGGCATCATAGAACTTGAGTGGTTCGCCATTTTCGTCTTGAAATAATCGCGGCGTAGCATCGAGTGGTGCGGTTTCTCGACCGTCATAAGTGGTCAGTTTTTGGTTTTTAGCATCCCAGTAAACCAGGAATGCACCACCACCGATACCGGAAGATTGCGGCTCTACTAGCCCTAGCATCAACTGAGTGGTGACCATAGCATCAATGGCGTTACCACCTTGAGCAAGAATGTCGGCGCCAGCTTGGGTGGCGAGTGGGTTGGCAGCGGTAACCATCCAATCTTTGGCGGTCACCAGCTGTTTTTGTTCTAAACCACTGCTGCGTTCTGGAGCAACGGCATCGGCGGCTTGATTAGCGAAGGTACTGGCTGACGTCAGTAATAAATAAGCGGTAAGGCATTTCATTTTCCACTGCATCTTATTCTCCTTGTTGTTATGCGAAGAATAGATTGGCAGTGGAAAGGGCGTAGGTCTAAAAGTTTTTGTTCAAAGTTTAACCTTGAATCAAACTTAATATTTTTTCAGGCTCAAAACTGAGCCGCGAGGGCAGTGGTGGATTGCCACAAAATACTGAGGCCGATAAAGCTGAATAATAGACCGCACAGCCCATCAATATAGATCGCGAGTGATTTGATTTTACGCTGCATACGTTGAGTAGACAGTGCCCAAGCAAGAAACGAGAACCACAACAAAGACAAGCTCCACAAAATAATCAGTGCGATGCCTTTTCCGGATAAGGACATGCTAGCTGGCACTAAGCTCGACATTAAGCTAACGAAGAACACTAAAGCTTTCGGGTTGAGAATGTTAGTTGCAAAGCCACGGGAAAAAGCTTGGCGTTTATTGCTCAACAACAAACTGGTTTGCTCACTGTCTTGTTCGGTTTGCGGTGAGTGTTTTACTTTGGCCCACGTCCCTTTCAATGCTCCGTAACCTAAATAGAACAGGTAGCTTCCGCCTGCCAGCTGCAATAAGGCAAATAAGGTTGGTTGCTGGTGAACTAAGTAGCTGACACCAGTGAGACTTAATAACGAATGAAGCAAGATGCCGCAAGACAAACCTAGCGCAATATAAAGGCCGGTTTGGCGTCCGTAACGCGTGGCATTTTGCACCACCAGAGCAAAATCTGGTCCTGGGCTCATCAGGGCAACAAAGTGAACAACGGCAAGCGTAGTTAGGATGGTTAATTCGTTCATAGCTGTAGTGATTAATGACTTATCACTGGATTGTGCCAGCAGCGCCAAGCAAAAGATTGTAAATAATCGACACTAGTTGATTTGAGATGGGCTGACGCCATACACCGCTTTAAACGCCTTACTGAAATGTGCCTGATCGTAAAAGCCGACTTGATGGGCGACCTCAGTACCTTTCACGCCCGCTTTCAATAATTTCATCCCTTGCTCCATACGTAATCGGCTCAGCCATGCATAAGGCGTTAATCCGATTTTGGCTTTGAAATGGCGTTGAAACTGCGTCGGGCTTAATTGGCACAGTTCAGACAGTTGCTCGAGTTTGACCGGCTGATCGAGGTTCGCCATCAAATACTCTTTTAGTGTCGCAACGGACTGATTACCAAGCGGCACGATACTTCTTTGCTCTTTTGCACCGTAGCGCTCGAATAGCTGGCTAAACCCTTCATAAGGTAGGCAGTCTTGAGCAAGCTGACTAAGGCTGGTGTTAGTCAGGCTTTGGTGTAGTTGAGATAAGGTATTGAAAACATACGAGTCATCAATCACCAGTTGGTTAAAACCTATGGTATCGGAAGATCGTTTTAGATCGGAAAGATCGCTTAGCCACTGAGGATCGAGAGAAAAGACTTTTACCTTGTATCCAGAGTCGAGTTTGGATTGGCCGTCGTGCATTTCATCCGGTGGCATTAACACCATCTGCCCCTGACCAGCATGATGAGATTCACCCTGATAATGGAATTTTTGTTCGCCTTGGGTAATCAGGCCAATGTGAAAATCAAGATGATAGTGACGCTGAAAGGCAAACGTCTGGTAGTTTGCATCGATCAAGCCTATCTCTTGATTGGGCACTGTTTGGTATTGAACCTTATCCATAGAAACAAAAAAAGCTTGGTGAATATTTCACCAAGCTTAGCGTTAGTTATCTTGAATGTCTTGTAAAAAACGATCACTTGGTTACCGACAACCGTTAGCCGCTGCGGCCCACGAGCTTGAGCTCTTGGAAGTTATTCCACAATACCAACTTAGCGTCACTGCCATTATTACCATTACAGGTCAGGCGGATAAAGTTAACCCCTGTTTTGCCAATCTGTTGCTCGACAATACCTGTAGTGGTTCCCGGAGTGAGCACTTGAGTGACCAACTGGTAGTCTGAGCCGTTATTACTCACTTCGATATCAAACAAGTACTGGCGCACATCGCCTTTTGCTTGAGAGTAGAGCAGTTTAGTGACTGTGGCGGTGTTGGCTAGCTCAATCACATACTGGATTCCAGTTCCCTTAGCAGTCCATTTGGTCAATGGGTCGCCATCAATTGCCATTTCTGGTGTATGGTCGACTCGGGTTTCGCTGGCCCTGACGGCTAAAATGTTCAGTTCAGACTCTTGCTCTTTATCAAGGTAGTCACCGATAAAGCCGAGATAGCGACTAGCAAATGCATTGGTGTGCAGTGGTGACAGAGTCGGGAAAATCAGGTCGACGCCTTCCTCACTTAATCCCATCCAACGACATAGCGTGGCCCCAAGTTGTTCAGAAGATTGAGAAGGGATGAACTTGTTGCCCCAGGCGTGTTCACCATCGCGAATAAAGCTCGGGTAGTGGCCGTAGCTCAGTCCGCCATTGACGGCACGACCAACTACCAACTGATTGCTTCCCCAGCCATGGTCGGTGCCTTGGTTACTGTTATTCTCAATGGTGCGGCCAAAATCGGAAGCGGTGTAGGTGACAACCTTATCCGATAAGTTGAGCTCTGCTAATGAGCGATGAAAGGCGCTGACGGCAAGATCGATGGTTTCAAGCAAGCCATCATGTCTTCCTCGTTGGCTGCGGTGGTTATCAAAGCCTCCTAGGTTAACGAAGAATACTTGACGCTGATGGCCCAAATCTGTGGCCGCTTGCATCATGCGTCTGACCATTCTTAGTTGTAAGCCGATAGAAGAACTTGGAATACTGAGGTCTTCATCGTATGTGTCGACTACAAACTGCAGTTCGGTTTGAAAATCCAAAATGCCTTTGAGATGTTGGTTGTAAGTCTGCTTAAAGTCGGAGCCATAAGGGGAGTTTACCAACCCTGAAAAGTGGGTATTCACCGCGTTGGAATGACCTAATGCATCCATTGCCTTTATCCCGCCAGAAGAGAGCGAAAGGTCTTTTGATGTGGTACCTGTTAGCCATTCGTTGCCGGCAAATGACATCGAGTCTGACACCAAGGTTTCACTGCTTAGCACGTCCATCATTAGGCCTGCCCAGCCATAAGGATGATAACCTGACTCTCCCCAACTGGATTGCCAAGCCACTTGCTGTTTGTTATGCGCTCCCAAGTTATTTGGCTTTCTAACGTCATTCAGATTGACCTTATTGGTGGGTTCGACCAAGGTGCCAATATTGAGTAGTGCTGTTGCTTCTCCTTGATTGAGCATATCAGCAAGGTTGGGCATACGGGCATTGATCGCTATAGACTGGCCAGACTCTGAGTTAGGTATAGCTAATTTTTCATTCTCTTTGAGGTAAATGTCCGGTCGCGCCGAGGTATACAGACTGTCATTACCGGCTGGAACAATCATATTGAATGAGTCGTTACCGCCATGGAGAAAGATACAGATCATGGCACGATAATCATTGTTGCTACTCGCCATTGCTTTGTTGATTGGTAAAGATAAAGAGATCGGTACTATTCCTGAAACAGCGGTGCCTGACGCACCTTTTAGAAAACTTCTACGTGTAATCGACATAACTTACTCCTGTACCATGAAATCTGGGGACATAAAGGCAATAAACAGCATCTTAGGCACGGCATAAAACTTGTTGTTATGCCCGTTGTAGATACTTTCGAGTCGGGATATCACTTCGATTGAACCTTGCTGATTGAGCACTAAGCGGTTAATGGTGCTGACCAACTGCTCCCCTTGGCCTGATGTTGCCATGTCCTCTAGATCTTGCGGGGCGATATACAGCTCCTTCTTATTGCTACTGCTACCTCGATTTTGGCCGTAATCGAGTAAACTGCGATAAAAGATGTTGCCCATGTTGATGAGTTGGCTCCAATCAATAATGCCTAGTTCTGGAGCTGTGAGTCCTTGCTCTGCTAAAGCGCCGGGTGGGCGATAATCCGGTTGGTAGAAGTTGAATACAGAATTTGCGCCGAGTGGGTATTGGTTGAAGGTCTCTTTATAGCGCATCGGGTCGTAGATGATGTCGTTGCCTCCGCCCTGGTAGGCTTCCATCGCTCGGTAGAGATAAGTCATGGCTAAGATAGGTTCTCTGACCTTGGCCATGTGAGTATTGCGGGCCTCCAATAGAGCGCTGTCAGTGTAAATTGCTCGAACGACTTCAGCTAAGTCGCCATTGGTGTTGTCGAACGTGGTTGCTACTCGATAAACGTAGTCGCTGCTGGGGTTAGAGGTTGTTAGGCGTTTAATCAGCAGAGTAGAGATAAAAGGCGCTACATTAGGGTGAGAGGTTATGTGGTCGAGAAACTGCTCCAGATCTTGCCTCGCCGTTTGGCCGGCAGGGTAGCTTTCCCCTAGTACTTGCTTCGGCTCCATATCATGATGACTGTTATCCTCAACCATAGGGATGAGAGTATTACCGCTGTCGATGTCCCAGCCAGTAAACACTCGTGCTAACGCTTCAATATCGTCATCTTGATAGGTCTCAGTCGGCTCACCGTATTGATTGAGGACCAAAGAGCCATCCATATTCAGGTGATACAAACCAATAGTGAATAACTGCATGACTTCACGAGCGTAGTTTTGATCGGGCGCTTGTCCGGTCTCACTTTGTGGTTTGTTGCCATTCATGGTCAGATACTGGCCCATGGCAGGGGATAGGGTGATATCTCTTAGTAGCTCTTTAAAGGGTTTAAATGCCCCGTCAGTGAGTAGATCATAATATTGTGCCAACGCTTCTGGGTCTTGAATCAGATTGGCATCTTTCTCGCTGACCACAAAAATCTGACTGAGAGCGAAGGCGACCCGTTGGCGAAGTTGTGCTTCATCGGTCAGGGCAATATCAAACCAAGCGCCAACACGGCACTCTTGAGAGCTTTGATTAAGTCCTCTTGAATTGGCTTGATAACGAGTTTGGTTGAGGTGGTGGGTATAGGGCAAAGCCAGTTGTTCATTGATCCAACGTTCTCTGTCATCAAGCGATATCAGATGCTCTAATTCAGCTTGTTTGACCCCCATGGTGGCGAGATCCAGAAAACGAGACGCTTGCTGTTGAGTTAAACTTTCCATATTTTTCTCCTAGCTAAGTGACTTAAGCACTAGCACTTAAGTTAAGTGCCTGAGTGCATATAAATCGTTAGTCGGAGAAAAGAGATATATCTATACGGAAAAAAGGGATTTTCTGAAGATGTGATGGCTCATAAAAAGAATGTTCAATAAATGAGCGATCTTAGAGTTAACGCTTTAAATTTGTTTTATAACAATGATTTATGCATCGATTGATTGCATTTATCTGGCTTATTGGCTGGGTGTAAAAAAGCCCTACCATTATTGCTAGGGGTTAAGCATTACTTTGTTGAAATGGCCTGCTTAGATTTCTTATTATTTCTTAGTCCATCAAAGCTAAATACCACCAAAGCTCCCCAAATAAAGGCAAAGGTGATGGCCTTATCCATGGTGAAGGCTTCACCGTAAATCAGCACCGCCAGTAGGAACATTAAACTTGGACCAATGTATTGGAAGAAGCCGAGAGTTGACAGCTTGAGTCGCGTCGCTGCGCCTGTGAAACACAGCAGCGGCAGGGTGGTAATGATGCCAGCCGAAATCAGTAGCAGGTTTAGATTCAGCGGATTCTGCGTAAAGTTTGAAGTCGGAGTATCGGCAATCCACATTAAGTAAATTGCAGCAGCAGGCAGCAGCACTAAGGTCTCAACGAACAAGCCTGTTTGTGCTTCAAGGCTGACTTTTTTACGCAGTAGGCCATAAAAGCCAAAACTAAAGGCTAAAGCGATCGCGACAGTCGGAATAGAACCAAACACAAATAACTGTACCAGTACGCCACAAGCGGCAAGGGCGACAGCAAACCACTGCAGTTTACGTAGCCGTTCACCCAAAAAGAGCATTCCGAGTAGCACATTTATCAGAGGGTTGATGTAGTAGCCCAAGCTGGCATCGAGCATGTGATCAGAATTCACTGCCCAAATGAAGATCAACCAGTTTGCCCCAACCAATATCGCAGTCGTAACCAGGTACATCAGTTTCTGCTTTGACTTAAGCACGTCTCGCACATTACGCCAACGACGACCGAAATGGAGTAGAGCGGCCAATAGGAAGAACGACCATACGACGCGGTGGCTTAAAATCTCTAGCGGGGAGACATCACCGAGCGCTTTAAAGTAGATTGGTGCAATGCCCCACATGGTATAGGCACCAATCGCGAGGAAGACACCTTGCTTGGCTCGCTGTTGTTCGTCTGGAGTCATAGTTGTGCGCTCAGGTTGAAATAAATTAACAAATTGAAACATGCAGTATACGAACGACAGGTAGAATCACCTAACAATTTGCGGTTTTATTCACCTCTAAACCCCTCTACAATGTGCCTCTTGCGTTTGTCACGCACTCGACCTGCAATCCTACTGAGATAATTCATGACCTCGACACTTTTAGCACCACAACCTATGGAAGAATTGCCGACGCCACAAAGCATTCTCGAAAATGTTTTTGGCTACCAGATCTTCCGTGATGGTCAGCAAGAAGTAATAGAGTCAGCGGTCGCTGGACAAGACAGCTTAGTGATCATGCCAACCGGTGGTGGTAAGTCGCTGTGTTACCAGATCCCTGCTTTGGCGCGCAGTGGCCTGACGTTAGTAATCTCTCCACTGATTTCGTTGATGAAAGACCAGGTGGATCAGCTCAAAGCGAATGGTGTTGCGGCTGAGTGCATCAACTCGACCATGCCGCGTGAAGAGCTTATCTCTGTCTACAATCGCATGCATTCTGGTGCGCTCAAGTTAGTCTATGTGTCACCAGAACGCGTATTGATGCGTGACTTTATCGAGCGTTTGGAAAGCCTGCCTCTATCGATGATTGCAGTCGATGAAGCGCACTGTATTTCGCAGTGGGGGCATGATTTCAGACCTGAGTATGCCTCGCTAGGTCAGCTAAAACAGTACTTCCCGCATGTGCCTGTGATGGCGTTAACCGCGACAGCTGACGATGCAACGCGTAAAGACATCATGCAGCGTCTGCAACTTAACGAGCCGCATACTTATCTCGGTAGTTTCGATCGGCCGAATATCCGTTATACCTTGGTTGAAAAGCACAAGCCTGTCTCCCAGGTGGTGCGTTTTCTTGAAAACCAACGTGGTAGCTGCGGCATCATCTATTGCGGCAGTCGAAAGAAAGTCGAAATGGTCACCGAGAAGCTGTGTAACAACGGTCTTCGCGCCGCGAGTTATCATGCTGGTCTGGAAGCGGATGAGCGAGCATACGTTCAAGAAGCTTTTCAACGTGATGACATCCAAATCGTTGTTGCAACAGTGGCGTTTGGCATGGGCATCAATAAACCTAACGTGCGTTTTGTAGTGCACTTTGATATTCCACGCAATATTGAGTCCTACTATCAAGAAACAGGCCGTGCAGGGCGTGATGGTTTACCAGCAGAAGCAATGATGCTGTACGATCCGGCGGATATTGCTTGGTTGCGCCGAATGCTTGATGAGAAAGATGATGGCCCGCAGAAGCAAGTTGAAGCGCATAAGCTCAATGCGATGAGCGCGTTTGCTGAAGCGCAAACTTGTCGACGTCAGGTGCTACTTAACTACTTCGGTGAATATCGAGAAAAACCGTGTGGCAACTGCGATATTTGTCTTGATCCACCTAAGCATTTTGATGCCACTGAGCAAGCGCAAAAAGCCCTATCTTGTGTTTATCGTGTCAACCAAAGCTTTGGTATGGGCTACGTGGTTGAAGTGCTGCGCGGCATGCAAAATATTCGGGTGCGAGAAAATGGTCACGATAAATTATCGACCTATGGTATCGGCCGAGAAAACAGTCACGACTATTGGGTGAGTGTGTTCCGTCAGTTGATTCACAAAGGCTTGCTGTTTCAAAACATCACCCGTAATTCGACATTGCAGCTGACCGAAGAGGCGCGCCCACTGTTACGTGGCGAGATGAGCTTAGAATTAGCGGTGCCGCGTTTAGATACCGCAGCCCGCGCTGCCAAGTCAGACAAGCTCTCGAGCAAAAACTACGATAAGAAGCTATTCGCTAAATTACGTAAGCTACGTAAAGCGATTGCTGATGAAGACGGTCTACCGCCATACGTAGTATTCAGTGATGCGACCTTGATTGATATGGCTGAGATTCTGCCAACCTCTTACGGTGAAATGTTAGCAGTGAGTGGAGTAGGACAACGTAAGCTAGAGAAATACGCCGATCCTTTCTTAGATTTGATTCAGGAGCATTTAACTAATCATGGGTGATTCAATGCAACAAACGGAATTTGGTCTTGTTGATTATCAAGCGCAAGAGGGGCGTATCATTATTCGAACGCCTCGTTTCGATTTTGATAGCTTTCCACAACTGGCAGAAAAACTAGTGCAACTGTTATCCGCTTCGATAATTGAAAAGCAATGGGATGCGGACATCCATTCATGGCTGATTGATTTTGAAGGTTGCCAATTGTTTCTTAAATCAGAGCACTACAGTGAAAGTGTCTGGTTTGAAGCACTAGCGATTGATGATTCAAAAGAAGAACTCGATTTCCTCGCTTCTCTTTTTCAGCGTGGTTTCTAAATAGGAACATTCACGCTAACGATTGCTTCACTTTCAGCTATTGCAGGTGAAATTGGTTAATGTATAATCGCCCGCCGCGATATTTGTCATAATTCAAATATCGTCACTATTTCATTTAACATTGTTGGTAAGGCAGTTTCCGGTGGCTCGGAGAGTGTCGATTTGGGTTCCCTCACCCCCAAACCAAACTAAAAAGGTATCGCATGAGTAACTTTACCCCTGCGCAGCAGCGCAAAGCCCTTTTTCTATTAGTTCTGTTCCATCTGATCATCATTGCATCTAGCAACTACTTGGTTCAGCTTCCTTTTACCGTTTTTGGTTTCCACACAACGTGGGGCGCATTTACGTTTCCATTTATCTTCTTAGCAACTGATCTGACTGTACGTATCTTTGGTGCTCAGTTAGCGCGCCGCATTATCTTCTTAGTGATGTTACCTGCGTTAGCGGTCTCTTATGGTTTATCGGTACTTTTCTACGAAGGTGCATTCCAAGGTTTTGGTCAGTTAGGTGAGTTCAACCTATTTGTTGCGCGTATCGCGATCGCAAGCTTTATGGCTTATCTATTAGGTCAGATTCTGGATGTGCATGTGTTTAACCGTCTGCGTCAGTTAAAGCAGTGGTGGGTAGCACCAACTTGTTCGACGCTATTTGGTAATGCGCTAGATACCATCGCTTTCTTTGCGATTGCGTTCTACCAAAGTCCAGATCCATTTATGGCAGAGCACTGGACTGAAATTGCGCTGGTGGACTACGGATTTAAACTGGTGATCAGCTTAGGTCTGTTTGTACCAATGTATGGCGTGCTACTTAACTACTTAGTACGTAAGCTCACAGCAGTGAATCCTGAGTTTACTATGGTTGGCGCCAAGTCGTAATTGAAATGACGAACAAGAAAAAGCCCGAGGACTGAGTCTCTCGGGCTTTTTTGTCTTTGAGGCGTTAGTAGTAATTAATACTCTACGACAGAAAGTGGCCAGCCAATGTCACTTTGGCGGTTAGCTTCGATTTCAAGCTCAGCTGCGGTCAGTGGATTTACTTTTAGCCACTTTGACTTAATGGTCAGGGTTAGCTTGTCATCCGCAGAACTCAAACTGATGTTCGGCTCGAGCTCTGGATTACGACGGTGAGTCAGCAAGACCGCTAAACGTAATAGACGTAAAACGCGTTTTGCGCTGGTACTTGAAAGGGCGTGCTGCTCCGGTAATGAGGTTAACTGCTCTCTATAGCGACGAGCCAGTTCACCCAGCAGATGTTTCTGCGCACGAGTGTAACCTGGCAGATCAAGATGCTGCAGCAGGTAAGCACTGTGTTCACCACCTTTCTTAAAGTCGATGGTTAAACCAATCTCGTGCAGCTTGGCCGCGGTGGCAAGTAATACGTCACCTTGAGATTCGGCAATCCAATCATCCTGACACTCAGACAGCAGCTTAGCAGCCATGTTAGCCACTTGCTCCCCGTACATTGCATCAATCTGATAACGGCTCTGCACGCTAGCGATAGTACGAGCACGAATATCGTCTTGCTTTAACTCATCAACCATCTCATAGACTAAGCCTTCACGCAGCGCGCCACCGGCTAGGGTCATAGAGTCAATCTCTAATAGTTCAAAGATCGCAATCAGAATCGACAAACCACTTGGGAACACTAAAGCACGCTCAAGTGTTAGACCTTCGATTTCCAACTCTTCCAAGTGATCCGCTAGCATCGCTTGCTTTTGTAGACGCTTCAGTTTGGCGTGAGTAATAACCTCATCCATACCTTGTGCCAGCATGATCTCTTGCAGAGCTTGAACGGTACCTGAAGCGCCAACACACACATCCCAACCAATTTCTGTGTACTGCTCTAGAATTGGCTGGAGTGTCTCTTTTGCTGCTTGAATCGCGTTGTTGAAGTTAGTTACCGTCAGTTGGCGATCTTTAAAGTGGCGCTCTAACCAAGTCACACAACCCATTTTTAGGCTGGTTAGTGCTTTTGCTTCGAAGCCTTCACCGATGATCAGCTCTGTGCTAGCACCACCGATATCAACCACTAAGCGGCGACCGCTACCACCAGAAGTGTGCGCAACGCCTTTATAGATAGTGGCGGCTTCTTCTTCACCATCAATGACTTCGATCTTATGACCGAGGATCTGATTCGCCTTCTCAAGAAAGACATCCACATTGGTCGCGGTACGCAGGGTAGCGGTACCAACAATACGGATGTTTTCAGTTGGAATATCTTGCAGTCGTTCTGCAAATAGACTCAAGCAGTCCCATCCGCGTTGCATGGCTTCTAGGCTTAGCGCGTTACTATCGTCTAAACCTGCCGCAAGGCGAACTTTGCGTTTGATTTTAGCCATAGTTTGGATGCTGCCATCAATATGACGCACAACGAGCATGTGAAAACTGTTCGACCCGAGGTCGATGGCTGCGTAAAGCGGAGATGAAACTGCTTGGCTCATAGACGACTTAAGAATCCTTTTGTTGACGTGGACGAGAACGATGGTTCGAACGACGATTTCCTGAACGCGAACCGCCAGTATTGGTACGACGTTGCTGCGGACGATTAGAACGCATGCGAATCGGTGCAGGTAGATCTTCGATCAGTGCACTTGGGTCGTAGTCAGATACTGGAATCGTGTGCTCAATGTATTCTTCAATCGGCGGCAAGTTGATTGCGTAATCTTCACAAGCAAAGCTGATTGAGTGACCACTTGCCCCTGCGCGACCTGTACGACCAATGCGGTGTACATAATCTTCACAGTCGTCTGGTAGATCAAAGTTAAATACGTGCGTTACTTGTGGGATGTGTAGGCCACGAGCCGCAACGTCGGTTGCAACCAACAGGTCAACGTCACCTTTAGTGAATTGCTCTAGGATACGCTCACGTTTTTTCTGTGGAACGTCACCAGTCAATAGACCAACACGGTGTCCATCTGCTGCTAGGTGTCCCCATACAGACTCACACTTATGTTTAGTGTTGGCAAAAATGATGGCGCGATCTGGCCACTCTTCTTCGATAAGCGTCTGTAGTAAAGACATCTTATGTTCATTTGAAGGGTAGAACAGTTCTTCTTGAATGCGGTGACCTGTTTTTACTTCTGGCTCAACCACAACATGCTCAGGGTTGTGCATGTGTTCGAATGCCAGCTCTTGCACGCGGTAAGAAAGCGTTGCTGAGAACAGCATGTTCAAACGCTCTTTTGGCTCAGGCATACGACGGAACAAGAAGCGGATATCTTTAATAAAGCCAAGATCGAACATGCGGTCAGCTTCATCAAGAACAACGGCTTGAATATGGTTAAGGTTAAATACCTTCTGCTTGTAGAAGTCGATAATACGACCTGTTGTACCAATTAGTACATCAACACCGTCTTCTAGCTTAGCCAATTGCTTATCATAGCTTTCACCGCCGTAAGCAAGTGCCGCTTTGATACCAGTGCTTGCGATTAACGGCTCAGCATCGTTATAGATCTGAATCGCCAGCTCGCGAGTCGGTGCCATAATAATTGCACGTGGCTGGTTTGGCTTACGACCTTCGTGTTCAGAAGTCGTCAGTAAGTGGTTAAAAGTAGCAGTCAGGAAGGCTAATGTCTTACCTGTACCCGTTTGGGCTTGACCTGCGATGTCTTGGCCGGTGAGCAGTACCGGCAGCGCCAAGGCTTGGATTGGGGTACAAAATTCGAACCCTTTTTTCTCCAGACCTTCAGTAATTTGAGGGTGTAAGCCCAAATCGGCGAACTTTTGCTCTGTGATATGCGTCTTTTTCATTGCTATAGAATATCAGCTTAAGCTTGCAATACGAAAGTAAATACATTCCAATAGGGCATCTAAATACTGGTTATCATCCAACCAGTTCCGAAAAAACACATTGGAGTGGAAGATGAGTGATAAGATTTTGCAGCTAACTGATGACGGTTTTGATGCCGACGTAATTAACGCTGCAGGCCCAGTTCTTGTTGATTTTTGGGCAGAATGGTGTGGTCCTTGTAAGATGATTGCGCCGATTTTGGACGAAATCGCAGACGAGTACGAAGGCAAACTCACTATCGGTAAACTAAATATCGACCAAAACGCAGGTACTCCACCTAAGTTTGGTATTCGTGGTATTCCGACGTTACTTCTATTTAAAGACGGTAACGTAGCAGCGACTAAAGTAGGTGCGCTGTCTAAAACTCAACTTAAAGAGTTCCTAGACGCTAACCTATAATAGTTAGATAAGACCGTGCATCGAATAGTGCACGGTTTTGTTTTTTGAATACCAACAAAATCTAGACTAGGCTACTATTTAGTGCTAGTTTATCGCACGTTAATTAAACAAGTTTTCTCTTCTTGGTCGATCCTGTGACCAAATCCATCTTAACCAAAAAAACAGATCCTTATTTTGACTAAACAAGTATCCACCACTATGAATCTAACAGAACTGAAGAACAGACCTGTGTCTGATCTTGTCAAACTTGGCGAAAGCTTAGGCCTAGAAAACCTAGCTCGTCTAAGAAAGCAAGACATTATCTTCTCCATCCTAAAAGCGCATGCGAAAAGTGGTGAAGATATTTTTGGCGACGGGGTTCTGGAAATACTTCAAGACGGCTTTGGTTTCCTACGTAGTGCGGACAGCTCATACCTTGCTGGCCCAGATGATATTTACGTTTCTCCAAGTCAGATTCGTCGTTTTAACCTACGTACAGGTGACTCAATTGCCGGTAAGATTCGTCCACCAAAAGATGGTGAGCGATACTTTGCGCTACTAAAAGTCAATACAGTTAACGATGACAAACCAGACAACGCGCGTAACAAGATTCTATTTGAAAACTTGACGCCACTACACGCTAACGAGCGTATGGTGATGGAGCGTGGTAACGGTTCGACAGAAGATATTACTGCACGTGTTCTTGATCTGGCTTCACCGATTGGTAAAGGTCAGCGTGGTTTGATTGTTGCTCCGCCAAAAGCGGGTAAAACAATGCTGCTACAGAACATTGCTCAAAGCATTGCTTACAACCACCCAGAATGTGAGCTAATGGTACTTCTTATCGACGAACGTCCAGAAGAAGTAACCGAGATGCAGCGCCTAGTTAAAGGTGAAGTAATTGCATCGACGTTCGATGAACCAGCATCTCGCCACGTTCAAGTAGCAGAAATGGTTATCGAGAAAGCGAAACGTCTTGTTGAACACAAGAAAGACGTGGTTATCCTGCTTGACTCTATTACTCGTCTAGCTCGTGCTTACAACACCGTAGTACCTTCATCAGGTAAAGTACTAACAGGTGGTGTGGATGCAAACGCACTTCACCGTCCTAAACGTTTCTTCGGTGCAGCACGTAACGTGGAAGAAGGCGGTAGCTTAACTATCCTTGCAACAGCGCTCGTTGATACTGGTTCTAAGATGGACGAAGTTATCTACGAAGAGTTCAAGGGTACAGGTAACATGGAAATTCACCTGAACCGTAAGATTGCCGAGAAGCGTGTATTCCCAGCAATTGACTTCAACCGCAGCGGCACACGTCGTGAAGAGCTTCTAACTAAGAACGAAGAACTTCAGAAGATGTGGATCCTACGTAAGATTGTCCACCCAATGGGCGAGATCGATGCGATGGAATTCCTGATTGATAAGCTAGCAATGACGAAGACCAATGATGAGTTCTTCGATGCTATGCGTCGTCAGTAAATTCTGAAAAAACTATTTTATAGAACGCCACCACTATCGGTGGCGTTTTTGTTTGCATTATCTCAGTAGAACGAGCACAATGAGGTAAATGTTACAAGGAGGTTAACATGCAACAAGGAATGTTGTCGTCGGTACTCCTATCAGCAACGCTACTCATTGGTGTACCAGTCGCTACTGCAACGGAAATGCAGCCCCAGCGAGTTGAGCAATGGCTTCAAGAATCACAAGTTCATGACAAGGTCGCAGAGCTGCTTCAATTTGTGGTTGAAGATGATATTGATGGACTCAACTTTGCTCTACAAAGGCTTGCTTTGCCTGTCCAAGAAGTTTCCCGTTACTTACTACTTAAAAAGATTGAAGACCAGAATCTCATCTTAACGCCTAAGATGGCGCTGTTTGTCGAGCAGCAAAAATCTATGGTGCCTACTTATCAAGTATTGGAAAGAGGGGATGGTTATGAGTTTTCTGTCCCTGCCTTTAATTACCCAGCAATTGCTAATCGCTTACTTAAGCAATGGCATCAAGACCAATCGACCCTCGCGTTCGTACTGGACGCTGAGCGTAAGGAACTGATCCTCAAAGATTGGCTTAAGGGCACTGAATATCAGGTTCAGGCACGAGAAGCGCTATTGATACGTGAATTAGACAGCTTGTCACCAGCTGCTGTTAAGGGGTTAACCGATCAGTTGACTCAAGAAGCAGTGACCAGTTGGTTACCTTCATCGGAAGTAATGGTCAGATTGGCACAAGTGAGTGAAAGTGCTGAGGTGTATAAGCTACTGTGGTTAATGAAAGCGGACTTTAATAGTGAACGTGAGTTGGTGCGTTTAGCGCGAGTGGGTAACGAGTTCTCGCTTAACCAAGTGATGCAAGCGGCGAGTAACCCAAGCCTTAAAGAGCGGGCAATCACTGAATTAACTAAAGTGCGCCCGATGTCTCCACAAGTTCAAGACTTCTTGATTGCTCGAATGGCCGCTTCTGATGATGCAAAATTCATTGCAGGGGAGCTAGCGAGCCAAGGTTATTCCTCGTGGTTGGAAGAGCTGGCAAGTAGCAATCAGCGGGTCAATAGCCGCGCGATTTTAAGTGTCCTCAGTCAGTAGTATTGTGAGATATAACCACAATAAAAAGAGGGATCGGTCGATTCCTCTTTTTTGTTATACTGCCTGCAGATTAACCAGTGCACTAATAGGCCTATGAGTTTTAAGGACTTACGCGATTTTATCGCTCATTTAGAAAAAGAAGGGAAGCTTAAACGCATCTCTCACCCTGTTGACCCTGATTACGAAATGACAGAAATCAGTGATCGCACGCTGCGCGCAGGTGGCCCCGCTCTCTTATTTGAAAACCCAATTGGTTATGACATGCCAGTGTTGACCAACTTATTTGGTACCCCTGAGCGTGTTGCCATTGGTATGGGGCGTCAAGACGTCAAAGAGCTACGAGAAGTAGGCAAATTGCTGGCTTACTTAAAAGAGCCAGAGCCACCTAAAGGCTTTAAAGATGCACTGGATAAACTGCCAGTGTTTAAGCAAGTATTGAATATGCCAGCTAAGCGACTGCGTAAAGCACCGTGCCAAGAGATTGTGTGGCAAGGTGATGATGTCGATCTTGATAAAGTCCCAGTCATGAGTTGTTGGTCTGGTGATGTTGCGCCACTGCTTACTTGGGGTCTAACAGTCACTAAAGGTCCAAACAAAAAACGCCAAAACCTAGGTATCTACCGTCAGCAGAAAATTGCTAAGAACAAGATTATCATGCGTTGGCTTGCTCATCGAGGCGGTGCATTGGATCTTCGTGATTGGATTGAAACCAATCCGGGTGAACCTTTCCCTGTTTCGGTCGCATTTGGCGCTGACCCGGCAACGATTCTCGGTGCAGTGACGCCAGTACCAGATACTCTATCTGAATATGCATTTGCAGGCTTGCTACGCGGAAGTAAAACAGAAGTAGTTAAATCGATAAGTAACAATCTAGAAGTTCCGGCAAGTGCTGAGATTGTGATGGAAGGTTATATCGATCCAAACGAGTTTGCCGATGAAGGCCCTTATGGTGACCATACTGGTTATTACAATGAGAAAGAAAAACACCATGTGTTTACCATTACTCATATCACCATGCGTAAAGATCCTATTTACCACAGCACCTACACGGGCCGTCCGCCCGATGAACCTGCGGTATTAGGCGTTGCACTTAACGAAGTGTTCGTGCCGATTCTGCAAAAGCAATTCCCAGAGATAGAAGACTTCTATCTTCCGCCTGAAGGTTGTTCGTACCGAATGGCTGTTGTGACGATGAAGAAGCAATACCCTGGTCATGCTAAACGTGTGATGATGGGAGTGTGGTCTTTCTTACGTCAATTCATGTACACCAAATTTGTCGTCGTGTGCGATGAAAAAGTCGATGCGCGTAACTGGGATGATGTCGTTAAAGCGATGACAGAACATATGGACCCAGTGCGAGATACGTTGTTCATTGAAAACACGCCAATTGACTCTCTTGATTTTGCCTCACCAGTGGTTGGGCTTGGTTCTAAGATGGGCCTAGACGCAACGATTAAGTGGGAAGCAGAGTTGGTGGGTTCAAAGCAGGGGGGGGAACAAAGCCCTCAACTAACCCAATCTGAACTAGATGACTTTATCGCGCAAAATCCAGAAGTCGTTGATATCTATATTCCATCGACAGCAACGAATAACAGCTTTGCTATTGTGACGATGAAAAAAGAGTCCGCAGGGCAATCACAACAGCTGGCCGAAAAGGTTGAGTCGTTTCTTCTGGAGCGAGGAGCACCCAAGTTTATTGTTGTTTGTGATAATGATGTGGACGCTAAAGATTGGAATGACATTATCTGGGCGATCACGACTCGAATGGATCCAGCTCGAGATACTAAACAAGTATCCGCTTTCGAGAAAAATAGTTCACGTTTAGTACTAGACGCGACGAATAAGGTCGAAGGTGAAGAAGTTGTTCGAGAATGGGGCACACCTATCAAGAAAGATCCTCAACTCGTAGCAAAAATCGATGCGTTCTGGGATAAGTTGGGTATCCTATGAAACATACCGTCATCTTGCAGCCTGATAACCTAGAATTTGAAGTGCAGGATGGACAAACGGTGTTGGAAGCCGCGCTCAACAATAATATTAATTTTCCACACCGTTGCCAGGTTGGTGCATGTGCTGCCTGTTTGTGTCGTAAACTAGAAGGAACAGTCTCTTATCACCTTGAACCAATGCTCACTGATAAAGAGCAACAACAAGGATGGATATTTGCTTGCCAAGCCTTCGCAGAAAGTAAATTAGTGCTTACTTTTGAAGAGTAAGTAAGAGGAACAAAATGACTATTCAATGCAAAGTAAAGTCGATTCAGCCGTTGGCTTGCAATACTTACCAAATCTTATTACACCCAGAAAGCCCAGTAGACTTTAAAGCGGGTCAGTATCTGATGGTTGTGATGGGTGAAAAAGACAAACGTCCTTTCTCTATCGCGAGTAGCCCGTGTCGCCATGAAGGTGAACTAGAACTGCATATCGGTGCGGCGGAACAAAATGCTTACGCGCTAGAAGTTGTTGAAGCAATGAAAGCGGCTCTCGAGCAAGATGGTGAGATCACTATTGATGCTCCTCATGGTGATGCTTGGGTACAAGAAGAGAGTGAGCGTCCACTACTACTTATTGCTGGTGGCACTGGTTTTAGCTATGTACGTTCAATTTTGGATCACTGTGTGGCGCAAGAGCTAAACAATGATATCCACCTTTACTGGGGTGGCCGTGATGAATGCCAACTATATGCGAAAGCGGAATTAGAAGAGATTGCTGCAAAGCATAATAACGTGCACTTTGTGCCAGTAGTAGAAGAAGTGCCAAATGAGTGGGCTGGTAAGACTGGCAATGTACTTCAAGCGGTTGAGCAAGATTTTGACTCACTGGCTGAATTTGATATCTATATAGCAGGCCGTTTTGAAATGGCGGGTGCTGCTAGAGAGCAATTCACTTTAAATAAGCAGGCTCAAGCAGAAAGAATGTTTGCTGATGCGTATGCATTTATTTAAAACCCAGTGAATATGGTGAAAAAGGGAGCGTTTTGCTCCCTTTTTGTTTGGTTTTGAATATAAATTCAACGAACGCTCATTTTTTTCATTTTTTTTTGAAAAAGGGGTTGCGCTTAAGTCTGAACTCCCTATAATGCGCATCCACTGACACGGCAGACGCCACAAGGCTTCAGCGATAAATCGGTAGGATAAATAAGACAATTTAGCTGCTTAACTTCTTCAAAAAAGATTTTAAGAAAAACTTCAAAAAAGTGTTTGACACTGAAGTCTGAATCGCTAAAATGCACGTCCACTTTGAGAGAAAGCGCTAACGCTTAATTCTTAAAGAAAAGCTCTTTAACAATATAAACCTATCAATCTGTGTGGGCACTCGTTGATGATAATCCAATTAGAAACTTCGGTTTCAAATTAGGTTTCAATGAAACGAAGTG